>Ga0208064_100009_pt1 | contig 147995 bp, 128 predicted proteins | sample DeeseametaMP0145_FD_184220 | JGI IMG/M metagenome (GOLD analysis project Ga0208064, IMG submission 184220) | Marine microbial communities from the Deep Atlantic Ocean - MP0145 (SPAdes) | ecosystem: Environmental > Aquatic > Marine > Oceanic | place: West of Cape Verde, Atlantic Ocean...
CTTAGCATTAGATATGGAAACGCCTAACGCAGTGCATAATAGAAAAGGCCAGCTTCGAGAGCTGGCCTAATAACTGTCAACCTATATTAGGACGACACAAATGAAGCACGCCCGTTAAGCGTGGACTTCATTCTTTCACTTTTTATTTCTTAGCAGTAGTCGAACGACGACGAAAGCCAATCGCTGCAGCTAGCAGGGCAAGAATTCCTCCCATTGCTCCACCTGAGCTATCATTGTTTTCTTCTTCCTCTTCAACTACGTCTGCTTGTAGGTCAAAGGTTGCGATGAATGGGTCGTGATCTGAGCTTCTAAATGGACCAACATCAGTAAAGGCGTAACCGTCTTCATCTGGGTAATAACGAAGCGCTTGATCGTACTGCAACTGGTAAGCTTCAACTGAGTTGATGTTCCAGTGAGCACCGTCAATGGCGTCTGCAAGCATAGCTTCACTTGCTAGTACGTGATCTAAACTACCCACCTGTTCAGTTCCGTAGAACCAATATGAGAAGCCTTCTGCATCAAACTCTTCAGCCAAGTTGTGATAGCCGAAGCTAGACTCTACGTCCACTGACGAGCCTTCATCCATACCTGTATTGACCGCAGTCGTAATAGTGTATCCACGAGACTCAGGTGTGTAATCGGTAAGTACAGCTACTGGATCTTCAGCGCTATAAGCGTTTAAGTCGCCTAAGATAACCTTGCGCTCTGGCAGGCTCTCATCACTTAGCGCGTTGCCTAATGTGATAGCTGCCGATACACGAAGTGCGTTACAGCTACCCTGAATCGTGGTAATTTCAGACGGCGCTTCTGCCACATCTTCTGCACACTGTGAACCTTTTGATTTAAAGTGATTCACGGCAACAAGGAACGATTTGCTGCTTTCAGTGTGTACAAACGATTGAAGAAGGCTTGGGCGCATGCGTGCCAGGCTATCTTCATCAATTTGTTGCTCTGGCATAGCAACTACCATGGCATCATTTTCTGGCGTCACTACTGTAGCTTTGTATAACAAGCCTACAGTAATCGCATCCGTACCAATTTCACTGCCATCACTGGTTGCGATGAATGAGTATTGCTCGGTTTCACCAAGTTCGGCGTTAATAGCATTAACTAGAGATTGGATAGCGCTATCTTCACCAAAACCATCGTTTTCGATTTCCATCAAACCGACAACGTCTGCGTTAAGGTTAACGATAGCTTCAACGATACGACCCTGTTGCAATTCAAACGCCACTTCATCGTCTGCGCCGCGGTTTTCGTCATAATCGAAATTTACGTCGCCATTTGCATCTACTTCACCATTAAAGTAGTTAAGCACGTTGAACGTAGCAATAGATAGGTTGCCTTCTGTAACCACTGGGTTTGCTTCGCGAGAAGACGTTACTTCGATAACGTCGCTTGGATTAATTCTGTAAGTGCCAAAACTGTAGTTTAGTGGGCCAGCAGCAGAAACCGAATCACCAATGCGAATGGCATTAGCGTAGCTGAAAGTAGGGAAGTAATTAAGTGCATCTGGGTACTGCGAGCTGCTGTTATCTTCGATTGTAAGAAGGCTTGTCTCGCTCGCTTCTTCTGCCGCAGTATAAGCTTCTGACAGAGGCGCAGCTACGTCGCTTGGTTGGCGTTTAATTGTATCGCTAACAACGATTTCACCAAAACGCCACAGGTTGTTTGTACTCGTCACTGTTGCATCAGTCACGCTAACAACCATACCTTCAACGGTTTCAAGGTCAAGTTCGTACGGCATAGAAAGTTCTACCGCTGCTACAGCATCCGCTGTACCACAATCAAGTGCAGCCACATCACTATCCATAGCAAGTGTGGTCATACCGTAGTTTTCTTCTACTTCACCGTAAAAGCGAACCAGGTTACCTGTTTCAACGTCGACAGAACCTTCTACAAATAAGCCTTCAGACGTGGCGTCGTCAGCGTCGTAATCAGACGCTTCTTCTTGGACAAAGAAGCCGCCAGCACGTGTGCCAGTTACAATAGCTTCAATTATAACGTTATTGCCAACTTCAGCAGAGCTGCTTTCACTGCCCTGTATAGCACTAATAAGTGTCGCGTCTGCACCGCAAATACCTAGCTCAACAGCAGGCTCTTCTGGAACTTCTACAACGTCACCGCCACCTTCAGTGGTAAATGTACCCGCTGGAAACGGCGTTGCAGCGTCAGTGTTAGTGGTCGAGCCATCAAGCGCGTCAACACCACTGTAAGTCCAGTTAGATGCTTCGAAACTGCCGCCATTTGCTGTTTGACCTGACGTACGGTATGCCCAACCGTCTAGGTACTCCCACGCGGTGCCACTACCGTCGGTGTTGATATCGCCAAACGTGTCAATAACGCTGCCATCTTTAAAAAGCTCAATAGCGTCGTCACCATTAATACCCATTGATGAAGTATCGTAGTCTGGTGCAGAACCGAAAAACGCAGTAAATCCATCAATTTCTGATGCTACGTAGATATAAGTACCAGCGCTTGCAGACGCACCAGCTGGAAACGTAAACTCTTCGCCATCAGTACCGCCGCCGTTGTTTGCAGTTCCAAGGGCATAGGTAGATAAATCTGCTATGTCATTGACTACGAAAAGTTCAACTGCTTTTGGAACACCACCGCTTAACGGTCCATCGATAACACCACTAATGACTAAATCGTTAGCTTGGATGGCGGTTGAAGAAAGTGCAGAAATGATTCCTGCAGATAGTAAAGTTAATGATGTTTTCACGTCATTTTCCCTTTGTAGTTTTCATTATTTTTAATTCACATAATTACTGCTTCTGCTTTTGCCGAAATAGAAAAAACAGAGTGATATGTGAAGCGCAATTTTCTTATTGCTTGAACTACACTAAGGGCATTTGTAATGGATAGGAATGACTTAACCTTATTCAAGCTGTTTTTAAAATATTACTTAAATATCAAGTTCTTACCATCTACAGGTAAGTTTACTCATACCTTTAACTCTTAACCAAAAGCTAATATAGGTGTTAAGTAATGCTAACGACACGTCTATGACAACAGTTCGTCGGGTAAAAAATACGCTTTTTATTGATATCTTTATTTCAGCGCACGAGTGAACAGCGCATGATCATCAACTACTTGTTCTGTATAAAGATTTGCTATTTTTACGAGCAGGCTTTTTACTTGAGAAAAAGATGTTGATGCTGACGACGCGAATCGTGTACTTCTTCTATCGCCTCGGCAGTGAGCTAGCGCAAGGCTATACCCGCACAATTCGGCAAGATACCAATCCGGATAGATAATCACCCACGCAGCGAGATTTAAAATGTTCGTAATCGCGGCGTGTTGCCGCAGGTATAGTGGCTCTACATCAAGGTAACACAACAAAGAGTACGGACATTTTAAACTCGCCCTCCGGGAAGGTCTGGCAAGCTTCCTAGCTTCATTGTGGGAATTTGAAAGGGAACAGCCATTCCTGCATTCCCACGCTTCGCTAGGAAACTTGCCAGCGCCTTCTGAGTGGGCGATTATCTGTGTGGATTGGTATTATACTCAAAGCCACCATTTATCGCTTTATTTCCCATTGCAATATCTTGTGGGTCGATTCCCACTTTAGCGTGATGTCGGGAGCGAACCAGGTAATGCGCATTTTCAAACTTAACTTCATCAAGCACCAAGTCGGGTTTTCGTTGCATTCTTCGTTGGCATCGAGCTGTAAGGTGTGCAGCATTTAGGCGATTAACCGGGTTAAAATCTGGAAAGTAATAAATAGGCGCAGCAACACGTTGTTGCTCAACCTCTACAATATGACAATGCGCAAAGCTTGCTGAATTATGTGGTTTTGCTGGTCCTACTAAAAAGTAGTAGCGCACCATATTTACCGACCCGGTGCCCGCGTCCAGGCGTTTCACTATATCGACTACCGCATCGTCCATGTAGGGAGCAAAAGCTTCTAGTAGCGTGGCGTATTCTTGTGGGCTTAGGGTAGAAAATTTCTCACTGTTGGCCTTAAACCCCAAGGTCTTGCCATCAAAATGAACGGCTTTAGCCAGCGCACTTTTAACCGTGAAGTCTTCTCCTCCTGCGCTGCGGGCTTTGGCTTTTTTATATAGTTTGGTCAGCTTGCTTGGCACGGCATCTGGGCAGTAGTCTACGGCTTCGTTAATCACCATGGCGTTTTCTACTACTTGGCTACAGGTTTCTACATAACGCTCAATAAATGCGTATTGCGCATTAATAACCTGCTGGTGGCTGACAACAGGTTTAGTGATGTCGATGCTATCGCACGCATACTTTCCATCAACTGCGCCTAGGCAATGTATCTGGGCAAGGTGCAATGAAGTGAGATAACGTAGCAGATCCCAATGTGCTTTGCCGACGCACGCATCATCAAAGTCGTTGGGTGAGAAGATCACTGTATCTCCGTGAGACCCTTCTTCTGTGAGAAAGCCAAAATTGGAGGTATGACAGTCTCCCATCACGCTGGTGAGGGGAACTGTCTCGCATTCTTTAGGAAAATTGATAAGGCCAGCTTTTATATCAGCGTAAAACAGCTGCGCACTGCCTCTGTAGAAAACAAAGGGGCTGGCCTCCATTTTTGCATGCTTTGCCAAAGTGCGAGATGGCGCGTGTCCATCGATTAGCATTATTTCGTGGGAGATGCGCTGTAGTCGGGAATGGGTCATAGTTTTCTCATTCAGCAGAATTTAGCCGGTGAAGCCGTATTGCAAAACAATCAATCTATTTTGGCTCAATTTTCATCGTTCAATTCAATAACCTGATTAAGCGATTCATTTTTACCAATTAGTTTTTTGTGATTGTGCGCGCTATTCTTATCACCAGTTTCGAGAGACATGAATTTCGCGTTACGTGAATATCTTCACAAAACTGCAAAACCATGTCGACACAATAAACGTAAAGTTTGTATTCGTATGTGTTTAACGTGCGAAAATAATTTAAACCAAATGGAGAATTAAACATGGCATTGATTAATACTGCTATCAAACCTTTCAAAGCAACTGCATTTAAAGATGGCGAATTCGTAGACGTAAGCAGCGAAGACATCAAAGGTAAATGGGCAGTTTTCGTATTTTACCCAGCTGACTTCACATTTGTGTGTCCAACTGAGCTTGGCGACATCGCTGACAAGTACGAAGAACTTCAGTCACGTGGCGTAGAAGTATTTTCAGTATCTACTGACACTCACTTCACTCACAAAGCATGGCACGATTCTTCTGACACGATCAACAAGATCAAATTTGCAATGATTGGCGACCCAACAGGCGAAATCACTCGTAACTTCGATTGTATGCGTGAAACTATGGGTCTTGCTGACCGCGCTACATTTGTTGTTGACCCAGAAGGCATCATCCAAGCAATGGAAATCACTTCTGAAGGTATCGGCCGTGACGCAGATGACCTAGTGCGTAAAGTTAAAGCCGCTCAGTACGTTGCAAACAACCCAGGTGAAGTTTGCCCAGCTAAGTGGAAAGAAGGTGAAGCAACTCTAGCACCTTCACTTGACCTAGTAGGCAAAATCTAAGCAGCACGCTTAGCGCTTAATATATGAAAGCTCAGCGCTTCGTGCATTGCACAGTATTAAGCAAATAATTTGTAGGGAGTGGGTCTCCACTCCCTGATATTAATTTCCAATTTCCGCTTATGTTGTTGACCCTTCAAAAGGTTGGCGGGGATCGGCGTGTCGAAAATAAGGCAGAATAACCGTGTTAACTAAAGAAATTTTACAAGCATTGAAATCATATGCAGAGTCAATGCAAAAAAACGTAACCTTTGTCGTACAGACCGGTGAACATAGCAAGCGTGAAGAGCTTGTGACGTTTCTGTCCGACATTGCTTCAGTAAGCGAAAAATTAAACGTAGAAGAGCGTGACACAAATGGTGAGTTGCGCAGTGCAATCAGCTTTTTGTTGGAAGCTGACGGCGAAGATACGGGAATTCGTTTTTCTGGTATCCCTGGCGGTCACGAGTTTAACTCGCTTGTACTTGCCATGCTGCATGCAGCGGGTACTGAACTTAAGCTAGACGATAGCGTTAAGTCGATGGTGAAAGCGGTGAATGAACCACTTAATTTTGAAGTGTTCATTAGCTTAAGCTGTCACAACTGCCCTGAAGTCGTACAGGCACTTAATCAATTCGCTTTGATTAATCCTAATATCAAGACCGAAATGATCGACGGCGGGTTATATCAAAATCTAATTCAAGAGCGCGACATCCAAGGTGTTCCTAGCGTATACCTTAATGGCGAGCTATTCGCGAATGGTAAAGTTGATGCCTCTGTGCTTATCAACAAGTTAATTGAACGCGACCCTAGCCTTAAAGAAGCAAACAAAGGCGATGCGTTACCACTTCAAGACGTAACGGTTATCGGTGGTGGTCCAGCAGGCGTTGCTTCGGCGATTTACAGTGCCCGTAAAGGCCTTAAAGTTGCCATTGTTGCTGAAACTTTTGGCGGCCAAGTTAAAGATACCATGGGTATCGAGAACCTTATCTCAGTACCTAAAACAACGGGCCCTGAGCTTGTTGGTAACTTGATGGAGCACGTACGCGATTACGACATTACGCTCAAAGAGCACGTACGCGTTGATAGTATTGAGAAAGGCAATATTAAAACCATTACGCTTTCTTCTGGCGAACAGATCCGCACTCGTACGGTTATTGTTGCGACAGGCGCCCGCTGGAGAGAACTTGGTGTTCCGGGCGAAAAAGAGAACATCGGTAATGGTGTTGCGTACTGCCCACACTGCGACGGCCCTTTCTTCAAAGGTAAAGACGTAGCGGTCATTGGCGGTGGTAACTCAGGTATTGAAGCGGCACTTGACCTTGCAGGCATTGTAAAATCGGTGACGGTATTTGAATTTATGCCAGAACTAAAAGCGGACAAGGTACTTATCGATCAAGCTCAAAAGCGCGATAATATTACCATTATCAAGAACGCGGCAACGCGCCAAATTACTGCTGAAAATGGCAAAGTGAACGCAATTGAATACCAAGATCGCTCAACTAACGAAGTGCACACCCGTGAACTTGCAGGTGTATTTGTTCAAATTGGACTTGTGCCTAACAGTCAGTTTATGAAGGGCACGGTAGACATGACACAGTATGGCGAAATTATCGTTGATACTAAGTGTCATACATCTGAGCCGGGTATATTTGCAGCCGGTGACGTAACAACAGTACCGTATAAGCAAATTGTTATTTCGATGGGTGAGGGCGCGAAAGCATCGCTTGCTGCATTTGAATACTTGTTAAGCCATGAAGTGGTTGAGTCTGAACAGGAAAGTGAAGCGGCATAGTCATTAGCTTTTCACTTCTCATGAGAGTTAAAGCCGAGCTAACGCTGTTAGTTCGGCTTTTTTGTATGCGCGTATCTTTATGTTACTTAACAACCTCGGTTAACGCGTTTTCTGTTACTTATTGATGTTAATGTTAATGTGAATGATACTGGTTATCATTTGTGTAAATTTTTGCTAAATTAGACGAAAGTACTAATGCAGCCTTCATTTCACTTCATTCTTGTAATAGGCGAATTGATGGGTCTTAAAAATAAATCACAGAAAGCACTCAACATGAATAAGAAATTACTCAGCTTGGCGGTAGCGGCTATCTTAGTGTCTCACGCACATGCTCAGGAAGATAAAAGTGGCGCTGGCTTAGCTATAGATAAGCGAGAAGCAACAGCGGAAAAAGCAGAAGCGAATGCAGTAGAAAAGATTGAAGTAGTGGGCATGCGTTCTCCGTTTGGCGCAACAAAAACAAATACACCGATTGTTGAACTCGCCCGTACAATTTCCATTGAAACCGCATTAGATTTAAAGCAAAAAGGTGTGTTAAATCTTTCTCAGTCTGCCACCTATATGGCGGGCGTGACGGGGGAGTCATACGGATACGCCACCCGAGTCGATTCCATCTCTTCCAGAGGATTAAGTATTCCGCGCTATCGCGACTCAATTCAAGAGTTGTTTGGCAGCTATAATTCTACGCGAGCTGAAATTTACACAATGGAACAGGTTGAGCTGCTTAAGGGGCCTGCCTCTGTACTTTACGGTCAGGGCTCTCCCGGTGGCATAATGAACTATGTGTCAAAAACGCCCACGTTAGGCAAAGGAAGCGAAGTGGTGTTGTCCTACGGAAACTCCGACCGCGCGCAAGTTGGGGTAGATGTAAACGGCAGCCTGTCTGAAGATGATAAGTGGATGGGGCGTTTTGTTGGTATATATCGTAATGCTGACTCTCAGGTTGATTACGTTAGCGATGACACCCAAGTATTCATGCCGTCACTTTCCTTCATGCCTTCTGACGATACAACGCTAACGCTTATCGGGTTATTCCAAGATACTGATAGCGATACAGCAGCGCAGTTTATTCCTGTGGAAGGCACATTATTGCCTTTGGCTGACGGCACTTATTTACCCGACCAAGATGTTTACGCAGGTGAACCAGGGTTTAATAAATTTGATACTAAGTCGAACCAAGTTACCTTACTTGGCGAGCACTTGATAAACGATACAACGTCACTTTCATTTACTGCCTTATGGCGAGATGGCGAAGCAGACTACCATCAAGCGTGGCCCACTTTTACTGGCGGTACGAGATATCTAAATGCTTATGTTGGCGCTCCGGTTGCACCTACCGACACATTTGTTCCAAGAACGTTTTATCAGGCAGACAATACGTTTAATCAACACGCTTTTGATATTCGTGTAAACAAGGGCTTTGTGACAGGTTCTTTCGAACACGAGTTACTTGCGGGTGTCCAATATCAAAATGTAAAAACTGACGCCAACTCTGCATACTACGCAGGTGGTGGGGTATTACAAGGTGATTTTAGGTACATTCTGGACTTGGCTAACCCTGAGTACACAGGCGCACCAGAGCAAGCCATTTTCGACGCAATCTACAACGATGCGCCTGAACAGACAGTCACGGACACGGGGTTATACCTGTCTGATCAAATTTCCTATGAAAACTGGCGAGTAACGCTAGGCCTACGTCACGACCGCGTTGACAATGATACTGGCGTAACGGAGCAGGATGACACGCAAACATCTTACTCAGCTGGAATCTTGTATCGCTTTGACAACGGTATTTCCCCCTACCTTAGTTACGCTGAGTCATTCGAGACGGTGGTGGGATTAGATAACAATAACAACCAGCTTAAGCCAGAAGAAGGCCGTCAATACGAGGCAGGGATTAAGTATGAACTATCGTCAATTCCTGGTTTTATCACGCTGGCGTATTACGATATTGAAGTTTCAAATCTTCCTAATCCCAACGGATTACCAGACGAAGCGGCACAACAGCAAGGCGTAACGACCATAGAAGGGGTTGAGCTAGAAGGGCGCGTAGACTTTGGCCAAATTACAGCGCAGTTCGCTGCATCGGTCATGGACGCTGAAGATCCTAACGGTTTCTCGTTGTCAGCACAGCCAGATAGCAATGCATCCCTATGGATAAATTATTCTCCACTCGAGCTTGAAGCGCTGACCGTGGGAGCAGGTATTCGCTACGTAGGAGAGTCGGTTTCTGAAAACGGGGTTATTAGATACGACACACCTAGCTACACCCTTGGTGACCTGATGGTGTCGTATGAGCTTTCAGATAATTTGAATTTGCAGCTGAATGTAAGAAATGTGACCGATAAAAAATATCTCACGTCTTGCTTATTCAGAGGTGACTGTTTCCCAGGAGTACGCAGAACAGTGAACGCGTCGCTAACCTATTCGTTTTAAGGATTTATCATGCTTTCAGTTGCAGCGGGTGGTTTAACACTTGCAGCCTTAGGGGTTATTTATAAAAGTTGGCGCGCTCAAGCGTCAACGTATCTTTATTTGGGTCTTGTCGTATGGCTAGTTGCAGCAGTGTGCTGGTCTTATGCTCAGGGGTGGGAGTTTGGCGTGCTATATGCGCTGTGTATCCCTTCCATTTTAGTGTGGCCTTTTATTGCGTTTAACCAAACGCATTTGCCTCAGCCAAAAAATGTACCTCAGCCGAGGAGCTTTGATTTCTCGCGACGTACAGTTCTAGGGAACATCGCAAACTACATCGTGGTGCTGGTTGTTTTATTGGTTGTGAGCGTGTTATTGACGCTAGGACTATGTGCGCTACTACCATTCTCAATAGCAGGGAAGTTGGCTACAGGTATCGTGCTGTTGCCAATTTTGTGGGGTCTTATTGTTTATTACTACCTTGCTACCGCCCACAAAATTAAAGTTGTTGTTGCTTACGCAGTTTTGGCTGCGCTTTGCATACCAATACTTATTTTCCTCCCCATGTAGGTGAATATCGATGGATAAAATAACAAAACAAAATGCATTAAATGCACATACTTGGGTAGGCGTTTTTCTAAGTGTACTTCTCTTTTTGGTGTGCTTATCTGGGACCGTTGCGGTTTTTCACTTAGAGTTTGAAAGGTGGGAACAGCCGCATATTGAAGAAATGGAGAATGTTTCTCCTGATGTTGTTGAAAAGGCGATGGACACCTTTTTGGCTCAGAATACGCAAGAGTCTCACCATCTTTATGTGGTTTTCCCTACATCAGATATCCCTCGGTTGGTGGTAGAAAACGATCATGCTGCTTACTTTGCCGACAGTGAAGGTAACTTATTAGAGCAAGAAAGCGTGTCTTTTACCGAAATGCTTGTGAACTTGCACTTGTATCTCAATTTGCCACAAAGTTGGGGAATGATTTTGGTCAGCGCTTTGGGCGCTATCATCTGTACCCTTGTCGTCACTGGAATTATTGCTCACAAACGAATAGCAAAAGATGCTTTTAAACTTCGACGGGGTGGCAACGGTCAGCAAGCACAAATTGATTTGCACAACCGTTTTGGACTATGGGCAGCGCCTTTTCATTTAGTTATAGGTATAACAGGCGCATATTTTGGTATGGCAGGGATCATTTTGGTGGTTGTTGCCTCACTAAATTACGAAGGCGATCGCGACGCGGTTATCCAGAAAATCTTTACGCCAGACCCTGTATTAGCGCCACAGGAAGGTAAACCGGCTATTGGTAGGGCGTTTGCACAAATGCAAACGCTAGCGCCAGAAAAGTCGCCAATATTTTTAACGGTACACGAAGTCGGTGAACCAGAGCAGTTCATCGAAATATATGCCAAGGCACCCAATAGAATGATCTACGCAGAAGGCTATCGATTCGATACGGCGGGTAACTTTATCGGTGTGGCCGGCTATGAATTCGGTGAATGGGGTAAGCAGTTGGTATGGGCGATGTACCGTTTGCACTTCGGTGACTTCGCCGGCCTTACCAGCAAATGGCTGTACTTTGTTCTTGGTGTAATGCTGACCATGCTTTGCGTGTCGGGTATGGAGATTTGGCTGTCTAAGAAGGCGCATCCGCCGTTAGCAAGCAGGCTTTGGTACAGCACGGTGTGGGGTAGTGTGAGTGCACTCGCATTAACTGCTGTAGCAGATATGTTTTTTACAGGCTCGCTCATCGCCGTTTTTTGGTGCCTTATGCTATTTAATACCGGCATTACAGTGGGAGTTAAATCACTCACAAAGCCGATATGGTTGCTTATATCAGGCCTAAGCGTAATGGTGTTACTCATAGCCTATGCGGCTGTGCACCAAAGCGCGACGCTATCGGTTGCGTCACTTCAGCTTAATATACCTATGGTGGTGTACGTGGTGTGGAGTGTTTATCGTGCTAATACGCTGATTAAGCGAGCTAAAAATGCAGAAACACAGATTGAAACCGACGCGAGTAACAGCGCGCCTCAATCAGCGCAAGAAAAAAGAGTGAATGCGTAAATCTTATCGTAACTATTAGGGGCTCACAGGAAGCCCCTTAGTTACGCTTCTTTCTTTTCCATGTACCGCCATACATATAGCCATTGCTGGCCTTTGCTCGTTCTTGACAAGCTTTGCATACTATACGCCACGTGTCTTCATCACCACATCGAATACGAAACTGTGTGTCGGCATTGATACCGCAGTTGTCACAGGGTTTTGGTAGCCGAACTCTGTCCTTTTTTCCCACTCTAAAAGCGTCTCTTTTTTTTCAATTAATAAATTCTCTGATGCCTATTTTTTATCACAGGTCACTGCGCATAAGCTCGAAAACTTAAATCACTTTTGCGATTGCAACGGCAATAGAAGAGCCTTTTTCAACGGCTGTGCCCCATAATTTCATTAATAACGACGGCCTTTTCGTCATTAGGAGCAGCGCTTCATCTCTGTGATGTTGTTCATCTGCTTGGCATTGTCTAAACCGATTTATAACGTTTGAAGGGGGGATGGCTAACGCAGAAATGCGCTTGCATTGTTCTTCGTAATGCGAATCTACGAACTGCTCTACTCGGTAAATGGTGTAGTAAAAGCAATTAATACCGCAAAGTCTTGGAATAAAACCGGTGATAAACCCAGAAGCTATCCATACAGGTAAAATAAAACTTCCCCTAAAAAGCGGCATTTCGTTTTCAAAGACGGCGAGGTGTCGTCTTTCCGTTTTAAGGTGCTCATGTATGAAGGGTTGTGCCTCGCTTTTTGTGCCAGAAAGATTAACCAGTTTTAAAACACATTCGGCGAATAGAGCACCACGGTATATCCAAACGGCTCCCGTCTCTCCCGCGTGGCTCGCACGTAGTTCTTTGTCTACTTGCTTAGCGTGATTATCTCCGAGTGTTTTTGCATAAAATGGCATGACGTACCTCTGTAGCATTTTATAAACAAACGATCTGAAGGGGGGAATGGATGCTACCTAACGAATTTGTAATGCATATTCAAATATGCGCTATTTAGAAAGCTCTGGATGATAGTGTTCTATTTATAAACGAAAGCAGAGTATCGGAGGGTTGCTTGCTATGGTTGATAGATACACAACATGCGTTGCTTGTAGGAGAGCATAAATGAAGGTATTCGGTGGCGTTGTCATTCTGGTTTTAGGGTATTTACTATTGTGGCCAGTTCCCATTGCGCCAATAGGCTGGCAAGCACCGAGCAGTAGCGGATTTTCGGGGGAGTTTGCGGAAAACAACCGTTTGGCGGGCCTTTCGTTTATTGAATTAGGCGAAGATAAAGGGCCGGAGGATTTTGCGATTAACGCTGCGGGAACTATTGCAACCGCCACTCATTCTGGTGCGGTATTACTCAAGAAAAAAGGTGAGGCAACATTTACTCCGTGGATTAACACTGGTGGACGTCCGCTCGGTATCGAGTTTGATACCAACGGCAACTTATTAATCGCCGATGCTCATCGCGGATTGCTAATTGCAGACCCTGAAGGTGAGCTAACGGTATTGGTTAACCAAGTAGAAAACACTAACGTTGTATATGCGGACGATGTGGATATTGCCGACAACGGCAATATTTACTTCACTGACGCAACTACCAAGTTCTCTGCCAAAGAGTATGGGGGAACGCTGCAAGCGAGCTTGCTAGAAATTTTGGAACATAGAGGCAATGGCAGGCTTATAGAGTACGACCCAGTACGTAGAACGAGTAATGTACTGATGGATGGTTTGGTTTTTGCGAATGGTGTCGCAATAAGCCATGATCAAAATTCAGTATTGGTCAACGAAACCGGTAAATATCGCGTGTTGCGCTATTGGCTAGTTGGGCCAAAACAGGGCCAAGTGGAGGTCGTAATTGATAATTTGCCAGGATTCCCAGACAACATCAGCCAGGCAACTAGCGGCGCGTACTTTCTGGGTCTTGCTTCGCCTCGCTCCGCTCCCGTTGACGCTCTATCTGACAAGCCTTTCATTCGTAAAATTGTACAGCGTCTGCCATAGTTCATGCGCCCACAAGGTCAAGCATACGGGCACCTTGTTAAAATAAGCGAAAGCGGAGAGGTTTTACAAAGTTATCAAGACCCTAGTGGTGCATTTCCCTTTGTTACAGGCGCAATACAGACAGATGAAGGTGTATATGTGAGTAGCTTAACTGCACGGTCGGTAGGTGTGTTGCAGTTAAACTAGAGACGATAATAAGCATATTGTTACGGCAGAATAAGTAGTCTTCTTTTCTACCGTGATAGAGCGATACGCGTCACGAATGACATTTACTCATCAACTCTGCAACACGTTTTCTTACATTTCGAAACATTTTAAACTTTTGTTATGTAGTTACGCTTAGAAGGATATGTCACTATCGGCTATGCTAATAAAAGTTGTTTTTAGCACAAGTTTAATAGTTTTGGGCTAGCCGTTTTAAAAGGATATTTTCTAAATCATGAAAGCGTATACGTATTCTTCTGTTGCACTTGCAGTCACGATTTCTCTTCTAGCTGGATGTGGAGGCGGCTCAGGCTCGTCTAATACCCCTCCTGTGGTGACAACGCCTACCACGCCAACGACACCTGTAACAACAGAGCCAGAGTGGGAAGCGGGAGTGTATGAACCGCAATCTCAATATCTAGCGAAATGTGAAACTCCTAGAAGTGGTATTGATCCTTTTACTAATAGGGCTTACCCAGATACACAAGGTACCGCTATGGATGAAAAGCTGTGGCTACGTACTTGGACTAATGACACTTACTTGTGGTACGACGAAGTAGATGACAATGACCCTGCAAATTTCTCAGTGTTGGGATATTTTGATCAGCTTAAAACCAATGAACTAACGCCAAGCGGTACGCCAAAAGATAACTTCCACTTTTCACAAGACACTGCCGAATATAACGAACTGTCTCAATCGGGGATTTCATCGGGCTATGGGTTTGATTGGGAATTTGGTTCAACAACCGTGCCGAGAGTACTAACAGTGCGATTCACTGAGCCGGGTTCACCTGCAGCTACTGCTGGCGTGCCTCGCGGTGCGACCCTTTCGCGTATAAACGGCGTCGACTTTGTCAATGACAACACGCAGCAGGGCGTCAATGCGATTAATGCTGCGCTGTTTCCGGAAGACGCAGGTACGGTTACAAGCTTTGAGTTTGTGCAGGTTGATGGTCCAACTCTCTCAGTAGACATCACCTCCGGCGATATCAGCGTAACGCCGGTTCAAAACGCAAAGGTACTCGATACCGAAAACGGCAAAACGGGCTACTTCCAATTCAATACCTTTATCGTTACCGCGCAAGAAGGATTAATTGATGCGTTCGATATGTTTGTTGAAGAAAATGTGACCGAGCTCGTTATTGACCTTCGCTACAACGGCGGAGGACGTTTGGCGCTAGCTTCACAGCTTTCCTATATGATAGCGGGTCCGAACCAAACCAATAACGCAACCTTTGAAACATTGCGTTTTAACGATAAAAACCCAAACACCAACCCTGTCACCGGAGAGACCGTTCGTCCAACACCGTTTTACCGCAATGTTATTGACTATAACGCAGGGCAACTTACCGACACGCTTCTGCCTAGCCTTTCGCTGACGAAGGTTTACGTTTTAGCCACGGGTGCAACATGTTCAGCAAGTGAAGCGGTAATGAATGCACTTCGTGGTATTGATGTAGAAGTAGTGCAAATTGGCTCTACTACTTGTGGTAAGCCGTATGGGTTCTACCCAACAGACAATTGCGGTGAGACCTACTTTACTATCCAGTTCCAAGGGGTGAATAACAAAGGGTTTGGTGATTATGCTGATGGTTTCATGCCTACCACCACGCCTAATTTCGATTTTGAGTTGCCGGGGTGTGAAGTTGAAGATGACTTTACCGCAAGCTTGGGTGATCCAAATGAAGGGATGCTGTCAGCTGCATTGGAATATGCTGCTACAGGCTCATGTCCCGAAGTTGTCACGTCAAACGGCGTGGCAGATGTCAAAGCACTGCGCAGTAACCAAAGTGCGTTAGGGGGCGAAAAGCTCATTCCTATCGACAAGCCTGAACAACGCAAAGAGAACTTTATTTTACACAACAAAATAAATCAGCCTGTTATTCAGGAGCGCAAGTAATGTCGCTTCCTAATAAAAAAGGAAAACTGCTAAAAGGAAGATTGCTAGCTGCACCTCTCGCCATACTTTTGCTCTCGGCGAGCGGATGCGCGACAACGCAGGAGGCTGAGTTACACGAGGCAGTAACCAAATCCATCAGTGTGAGTCAAAAGCAAGCTATTGAAAGTAAGATCAGCAACTGGTTTGGTGGTCTAAACATAACGATAGCCGATGATGCATTCAGTCAAACCGCTAGCATAACGATTGAGCGTAAAGCAAAGGATGATAGTAGGGGATTACCTATTGACGGAAGGCACGACAACCCTGTTTATAGTTTTACGCTGCTAAGTGATGGTGAACAGTGCGTGTTGCGTAACGACCAAAATGGGGAACTTACCGTGCTTGAAAATGTGACCTGTTATATAGTGGACGAGGCATAAGTCGGGATAAATCGAAGAAAGCGCAATGTCATCGTTGACAATAGGCCTTAAAAAACGCCCAGAGTCTACAAGCTCCGGGCGTTTTTGTTTCTATCGTTTATGCATGCTTGGCTGCTTTTGCGTGCGGCCGCGACTGTTGCCGCCGCTATTATTTCCTTTCGAAGCGTTGCCTCTGTTCTTATTCCCGCCAGTGTCGTTAAGCTGCTGTGCTGTGTTACCACGACCTTGCTTGTTAGCGTTGGAATTACGTCGGCTCTTATTTACGCCGTTACCGCCTTTGCTGTTCTTGCCCTGAAAGGTAGGAGGAAGCCCAGTATGTTTGGTCAGTGCGCGTTCACCACGACGGCCTTTTTGCGCTTTTTGGCGTTTTTCATCTGCCGTTTCTGGCGGAACAAGGTGTTGAGGACCACGGCCTATTAAGTCTTCACGCCCCATACGTTTAAGTGCTTCACGAATTTGTGCAAAGTTTTTCGGGTCGTGATAACGCAACATCGCCTTGTGTAATCGACGGTGAATTTCACCTTTTGCAGAAGGCACCTCTTCACTGTCTTTAGTGACTTTGCGAAGGGAATTAACCTCGGTATGGTACATGGTGGTAGCCGTTGCCATTGGCGACGGATAGAAGTTTTGTACCTGATCGAGCTTAAATTTGTTTTCTTTAAGCCAAATCGCAAGGCTTAGCATATCTTCGTCGGTGGTACCCGGGTGCGATGCAATAAAGTAAGGAATAAGGTACTGCTTTTTACCTGCTTCTTGTGAGTACTTATCAAACAGCTCTTTGAAGCGGTAGTAGCTGCCCATGCCCGGTTTCATCATTTTTGAAAGTGGGCCATCTTCGGTGTGTTCTGGAGCGATCTTTAAGTAGCCGCCTACGTGGTGAAGAGCCAGTTCTTTCACGTATTCCGGGTCTTCTACCGCTAGGTCGTAACGCACGCCTGAAGCAATCAATATCTTTTTAATTCCAGGCAATTCACGAGCACGGCGGTATAAATCGATAGTTGGCTTATGATCCGTATCCATGTGCGCACAAATGCTAGGGTACACACAAGAAGGGCGACGACATGTTGCTTCTGCTTTCGGGCTCTTACAACGCAGGCGATACATGTTCGCCGTCGGGCCGCCTAAGTCTGAAATAACACCAGTAAAGCCCGGTACCGTATCGCGTATTTGCTCTATTTCTCGAATAATAGAGTCTTCAGAACGGCTTTGAATAATACGCCCTTCGTGTTCAGTAATAGAGCAGAAGGTACAGCCACCGTAGCATCCGCGCATAATATTAATACTGAAGCGGATCATGTCGTATGCAGGGATTTTAGCATCGCCATACACTGGGTGAGGCACACGCTGATAGGGTAAATCAAATACCGCGTCCATCTCTTCGGTTTCAAGCGGCATGGCCGGTGGGTTAATCCAAATGTGTCTGTCGCCGTGGCGCTGCATTAGCGCACGCGCACAACCAGGATTGGTTTCTTGGTGCAAAATACGCGACGTATGTGCGTATAACACCTTGTTGTCTTTCACCGTTTCGTACGCAGGTAGCTTAACGTACACGTTTTCCCAAGGCTTACGCTTTTCTTTCTCTTTTTGCGCAGGCTGAATAACGATGGGCGCGGCTTCTGGCGCTTCACTGCTTTTGGTGTCTTTATCCTGCGAATCGCACTCGGGCTCCATCTGGTAGGGGCTTGGAATGGCGTCTATCTTGCCCGGCCTGTCTAGAGAGGTCGAGTCAACACCTTGCCACTCTGGTAAGGCTTCTTTAACGATAATCGCAGTACCGCGAATGTCTCGCAAATCGGCAATATCTTCACCTGCCGCTAAGCGATGAGTGACTTCAACAAGAGGACGTTCGGCGTTACCGAAAAAGAGCATATCCGCTTTGGAATCGAACAGTACAGAGCGGCGTACTTTTTCACTCCAATAGTCGTAGTGCGCAATGCGACGTAAGCTGGCTTCTATGCCACCAACAATAACAGGCACACCTTTAAACGCTTCACGGCAGCGCTGTGAATAAACGGTAACTGCACGATCAGGGCGCTTACCACCTACATTGCCTGGCGTGTAAGCGTCATCGTGACGAAGCTTTTTGTCAGACGTGTAACGGTTTATCATAGAGTCCATATTGCCGGCTGTTACGCCGAAATACAGGTTGGGTTTACCCAACTTCATGAAATCGTCTTTGCTGGTCCAGTCTGGCTGAGAAATAATACCCACGCGAAAACCATGCGCTTCAAGTACTCGGCCAATCACCGCCATACCAAAACTAGGGTGATCTACATACGCATCGCCCGTTACCAAAATAACGTCACAGCTGTCCCAGCCAAGGGCATCCATTTCTTCCTTCGACATGGGGAGAAACGGCGCAGTACCCAGGCAGTGTGGCCAATATTTAGGGTAAGAAAACAGACCGCGATCGGCCTTAATGGTGGCTTGCATAGTAATCACATCTAGATAAATCAGAGAGTTGCTGAGCTTAAATAAGGCTGTAGCTCAGAATAAGTGCGTAATTATAGCAGTGTTGGCCAAGCTAAGGTATAGCACTGTCATTAAATTAAAGAGCTTTGTATACTCACTTAAAGCAACAAGCTGCAAAGCTAGCCATGAGCGCAGGTTTTTATAAGCGCTTCAAATGCCCGCATTTAGCGAATGAAAGGCTTGTCTATTTACAACGAAGAGAATTAACAACGACTATGGCGTATTGGCTATTTAAAACAGAACCTGATGCATTTTCAATCGATGACTTGGCAAACCGCCCAGAACAAACGGAACCGTGGGACGGCGTAAGAAATTACCAAGCGCGTAACTTTTTACGAGACGGCGTTAAACGGGGTGACAAAGTATTTATCTATCATTCAAGTTGCAAGCTGGTCGGCATTGCAGGTGTTGCTGAAGTGGTAAGAGACGGCTACCCGGACACCACGCAGTTTAACCCTGAATCAAAATACTACGATCCTAAATCAAGTCAGGATAACCCCCGCTGGTATCGCGTTGACGTGAAATTTGTAGAGAAATTTTCAAGCGTTCTGCCGCTTTCAGTGATTAAAACGATGGACGGTATTACTGAACTGCCATTGGTCAAAAAAGGTGGAAGACTGTCAATCATGCCTGTAGAAGAGGCTGAATGGCAGCAACTGTATGCTGCTGCCAAACAGTAAGTTAAATGCTAAAAAGCGTAGCCGTCATATCTTGTTAGCTTGCTAAAGCTAAATATAAGGGCTATCGCTATGCGCTAACTTTCTAGCGTGCGGTGTATCTAGCGGTTTTATCTAGCGTGATTAGCTAACAAGTATCCGCTACTTGCCAATGGCAAATTTAGTATCGGCATCGCGCAATAGGAAAAGTGCAAAGCACGCGCCCCACATTGGCCATGCAGCAAAAAACAGCAGGTGATTAAAGGCATCTAGATACTGCGGGAATGAAGACAGAGTAGACCCACCGTGAAGAATAAAAATAAGACCGTAGGTGTATTTTTTCGCAAGTCCCGCTAAGAACGCCAAAACCAGCGCAAGCTGCAGTGCGCCCATAACGTAAACGGCCATTTCAGGCACGCCGCCGATACCATAGAACTTTTCAAAAATGGCCATGCCGTGGGCTGGGTTAACAAACTTATCGAGTGTCCATACGAACATAACGATAAATATTGTTACGCGAAGAGAAAGTAGCGACCATTGTAGTCGGTTTTGAATATCGGTGTTGTTTTGCATACATGCTCCAAAAGTATAATAGTGCAAGCATACTAGAACGACCGTTCAAAATAAAAATTTCAATTAATTTTGTGTTTTTTAATATTTTTTTGAAAATTAAATGTACTGAAATTTTTTGTGACGCGTATCGGTCTTGTCGAACAAGAATTAAAAATACGGATCTGTTAATGAAAAAAGTAATCGGCCTAGCCGTTAGCACACTCGCACTTGCCATCAGTCAATCGCTCTATGCCCAACAAGCGGCAGATATTGAAGTGGTTGAGGTAACCGGAAACCAGCAGAGTTTAGATACACTAAATCCTGGCGATAACACACTTAAAGGCATTTTCGGTAGCGGTTTAAGTGCAGCTGAGACGCCTAGAGCGGTGACGTCACTGTCGGCACAAGCGATAGAGGCACTTAACATTAACGATTTACACGACATCGTAAAAGCGGCGCCCAACGCGTACGCCTCTAGCGGCTTTGGCACGCCAAGCCTGCCCAGTATACGCGGCCAATTAGGTGAGCTTTTTCAAGATGGTATAAGACGTCAAGCAGGCAACAATGGCTTTGGTTTGCCTTTGTCGTTCAATAGCGTTGAGCAAATTGACGTGGTGAAAGGGCCGTCGCCAGTGTTGTTTGGTAGCACGCAGCGCAACGGTGGCTTTGTAAACCTTCAAACAAAGGTTGCGCCGACCACAGAAAGCAAGGGGAAAGTCACCCTTCGCGCCGGGCGCTGGGATCAGTATTCAGCGCAAGTGGATTACGGCACAGCTATAGAAGAAGGTAAAAGTGGTATTCGCTTTAGTGCAGAGTACTTAGACCATGGCAGTTTCTACGATTTTGCCGAGCGCGATAGCACGAACCTGTTTGTAGCCTATCGCTATACGCCAAGCGATGTACTGACGTGGGATATCAGCGCGGAGTATTATGACACAGACTATCCAGACAACGCAGGTATCAACCGCCCAACGCAAGACCTTATCGATAACGGTATTTATATTACTGGGCAAGGCACTCAGCCGAATGGCAGTACAGTACCGGGGGCAGGTGCTATCATTTCTCCTACCGGAGAAGTGGTTATTCCTCGCAACCGCGTATTCACAAATCCTGACGACATTAACGGTGCTGAAACTACGGTTATTCGAAGCAGTGTCGAATACAAAATGACTGATAACGTGGCGCTTCGCAACATTAGTTATTATCAATATCTTGAACGTGAAGAAATAGCGCAAAATAGCTTTGTTGAGATCATTGACGGGGCTGACACGTTCGAAAACCGTACTGAGCTAGATTATAAGTGGAACGACAGCCAAACCACGACTGTAGGGTTAGCGCTACGCTACAACGACGTGTTGGGCTATAGCCAGTTTACCACTGAGGCCGATAATCCGATTGATTTAACCGGGCCTATCTCAAACCGCGTTATTCCGCTTACCGATGCCCAAAAAGCCCGATTAGTTGAGTTGCGTCCTGGCGTATATGTTTCACCGGGGGCGCAATACGACGTAGACGGTGATGGTAACGGCGATTTTAACTTGTCAGACACCACCGACTCTACCGCATGGCAAACAGGCCTGGCGCTTCAGCAGCGCTCTATTTGGACCGACAAATTTTCAACGATTGCTGGCTTACGTGTTGATTACTATGACGTAGACGCGCGTGACCCACTAGCGCCGATTGGTGTTGAAGCAGCTTCAGATTCGTACAGTGATACATTAACCAGCTACCAGTTAAGTGCAGTGTACAAATTAACGGGTGATGTAAATGTTTACGCGGCGTTTTCAGAAAACGACGCAACATCGAACAGCATGGCGGGTGGCACGGTGTTAGGCGGTAATAACGAGATTAACCCGCTTAACTTTGCTACTGAAAATACGCTGTACGAAGTGGGTGTAAAATATGCGCCAAACAGCAGCTGGTATGCAGAGGCCGCTGTGTTTGACCAAACCCGAAGCCTACGTAACCGTGATGGCAGTAACAGTGGTGTGAAAACGCAAGGTTTCGAACTACAAATGTTCTATCAAGCAGACGATGTTTGGATCAATGCCGCGTATAGCTATTTAGACGCGCGTTTTGATGATTCAGCGGCGTTTCAAGGTACGGCGCAGGTTATTGATGCGTTTGATAATAGTCGTCCTGATATTATTGAAGGTACAGGAGTAGGATCACCTTCTTTTGCCGCGTTCCCTGCATCAGACAGTCGCGTTCAGGGGATCCCGCCACAAATTGCTTCTATTAACGCTGGCTGGCAAATTACGGATGACCTGCAAGTGGGGGCAAGTGCGCTCTATACCAAGTCATTCCCACTAGACTTTCTGCAAACGGTGCATATTCGCGACCAATATACGGTTGATGTAAATGCAGACTATCAAGTAACAGATGACCTTCGATTGCGTTTAGATATCATTAATGTGACCGATGAAGAAAACTGGCAGCCGCTGTTTGAAGGTGGGTATTTCGGTGCGACACTTGTCATGCCAAACGTACCTCGTCACGCTCAAGTTACCATGCAATACGCGTTTTAAGCGCTAAGGATATTTATGTTTAAGAAAATAGCGCTTTTAGGGGTTATTGTTGCCGCCATATTTAGCTTTTTTTATTTTGATTTAAATAGCTATCTAACCCTTCAAGGTATGAAGGATTCACTCGATACGTTTCAATCGCAGATTGCTCAAAACCCAGTATTAAGTATTGGTGTGTTCTTTGCCATTTATGTTGCCGTAACTGCACTTTCTTTGCCGGGTGCGGCTATTTTGACCCTGGCAGCAGGGGCTTTGTTTGGCCTGGTTCAAGGCTTAGTTATTGTATCGTTTGCCTCGAGCGTAGGGGCAACGCTGGCGTTTTTAGTTTCACGCTTCATATTACGCGACACCGTGCGAAACAAGTTTAAAGAAAAGCTTAAAAAGATTGATGAGGGCGTGGAAAAGCAAGGTGCGTTTTACTTATTTACCCTGCGCTTGGTGCCAGTATTCCCGTTTTTCCTGATCAACCTGTTGATGGGACTAACGTCGCTTAAAACCTGGACATTCTACTGGGTAAGCCAAGTGGGCATGCTTGCGGGCACCGCGGTATATGTAAATGCGGGTACTCAACTTGCCCAAATAGACAGTTTGTCTGGCATTGTCTCGCCTGGGCTTATCTTTTCATTTGTACTTTTAGGCATATTCCCTTGGATAGCTAAAGCTATCGTAGCAGTAGTCAATCGCCGTCGCGTGTACAAAGGCTACAGCAAGCCAAAGAAGTTTGATCGCAACTTAGTGGTTATTGGAGCGGGTGCAGGTGGTTTGGTTACCAGCTATATTGCTGCTGCGGTGAAAGCAAAAGTCACGCTGGTAGAAGCTGGCGAAATGGGCGGCGACTGTCTTAACTACGGCTGCGTACCGAGCAAAGCCATTATAAAAACGGCAAAAGTGGCCAATCAAATGCGCCATGCCGATAGCTATGGTTTAGAGCCGGTAACACCCGCTATGTCGTTTAAAAGGGTGATGGCACGTGTGCACGAAGTGATTGCGGCAATCGCGCCTAATGACAGTGTAGAGCGTTACACTAGCTTGGGTGTTGATGTTGTAAAAGGCTATGCGAAAATTATCGACCCTTGGACGGTGGAAATCAAAAAGAACGATGGCGGCACCCAAACACTAACCACAAAAAATATTGTGGTTGCTACAGGTGCAGCTCCATTTATTCCCGAATTACCAGGCATTGAGCAAAGCGGCTATGTCACCTCTGATACCTTGTGGACCAAGTTTGCTGAACTTGAAGACGCGCCAAAACGTTTAATCGTATTAGGTGGCGGACCTATTGGTTGTGAGCTCGCCCAAGCCTTTTCACGCCTTGGCAGTGACGTAACGCAAGTTGAGCGTGCCCCGCGTTTAATGGGCCGAGAAGATGCGGATGTGGCGGAGTATGCTGAGTCTGTGCTTAGAGAGAGCGGCGTAAACGTATTGACGTCCCATGATGCGCTTCGCTTTGAACAACAAGACGGTGAAAAAGTACTTGTTGTAGCGAAAGAGGGTGTTGAATCTACTATCGCCTACGACGAAGTCATTGTGGCTGTGGGACGAAAAGCCCGTTTACATGGTTTTGGTCTGGAAGACTTAGGTATTCAATTTGATAGAACAATTGAAACAGACGAATACTTGCAAACCCTGATGCCTAATATCTTTGCCGCTGGCGATGTAGTAGGGCCTTATCAATTTACCCACGTGGCCGCCCACCAGGCATGGTACGCTGCAGTCAACGCACTTTTCGGCACGTTTAAAAAATTCAAAGTTGATTATCGTGTTATCCCATGGACAACCTTCATCGATCCGGAAGTAGCGCGCGTGGGCATTAACGAGCGTGACGCTGCCGAGCAAGACATTGACGTTGAAGTAACGCGATACGAGTTTGCAGAGTTAGATCGTGCTGTTGCGGAAAGTGCCAGAAAAGGGTTTATTAAAGTACTCACGCCACCGGGTAAAGACAAGGTACTGGGCGTTACTATCGTCTCGGAACACGCAGGAGACTTACTGGCTGAGTTTGTTATTGCGATGAAGCACGATCTGGGGTTAAACAAGATCCTTGGCACTATCCACGCTTACCCAACATGGGCTGAAGGCGCAAAGTATGCAGCAGGGAATTGGAAGCGCGCAAACGCGCCTGAAAAATTGCTCAGCTATGTAGAGAAATTCCATACATGGCGCAGAGGATAGTTAATGTGAAAAAAGCATTAGCGGTGACAAAAGGCTTAGCGGTGAAAAACGCATTGGTGATGGCGAGAGAACAAGTAATGACAAGAGTAATCGCGATGTCCAGACGAATCACTATTAGAAAATTTGGTCGATTGGCAGTAAGCAGCATCATGCTGCTTGCTGCAAGCGTAAGCTTGTCTGCTCTCTCTGATGAAGCGGTGCCAAAGCAATTGAACAGGCTACACGAACCGTTTAGTGCGTTGCTAAGCGAGCATGTGAAAACCATAGACAATGGTGCCAGCACGCAAGTTGATTACCATGGGTTTAAACAAGATAGGGAACGTTTAACTCAGTATTTAAATAGCTTAGCTAAGGTAGAAAAAAGTACCTTTGACGGCTGGAGCAAGGCCGACCAACTGGCATTTCTTATCAATGCTTACAATGCTTATACCGTTGAGCTAATCCTCACCGAATTCCCAGACATAGACTCTATTCGAGATTTAGGCAGCTTTTTCTCGTCGCCATGGAAAAAGGAAATTGCGCCGCTACTTGGTAAAACCCGTACGCTGGATGAAATAGAGCACGAACTTATTCGCGGACAAAATAAAACCACGGAAGGATATAACGAACCTCGAATTCATTTCGCCGTAAACTGTGCCAGTATTGGTTGCCCTGCGCTGCGAGAAGAAGCGTATGTTGGCGCAAGGCTAGATAGCCAGCTTGACGCACAAGCCAAGCGTTTTTTAGCCGATACGTCTCGCAACAGAATGGACGGTAACACCTTGAAGCTTTCAAAAATATTCGACTGGTACAGCGAAGATTTTGAAAAAAACACCAATCGGAAAAGTGAAAGTTGGCAAGGTATTAAAAACGTAAACACGGAAAATCTCAGCCAATTTTTGCTGTTATACAAAGATGCATTAAACCTATCGAGTCAGCAGGTTTCAGTGCTTGAGCAAGATAACGCAGAGCTAGAATTCTTAGATTACGACTGGGCACTCAATGCCACGCAATAGCGCTTCAGTTAGCACGAAAGCGGCTTGTTTACGCCGCTTTGGCAAGTTTAGTCGCCTCATTAAGGGGCTGGCACTGGCGTCAGCTGTTTTCAGTTCTCAGCTAATCACGGCTTCTCATTCATTTGCGGTACCGTTTGATTTTCCCAGTGTAGATGTTTCTGGCAATGAAATACAGAGCCAGCATCAATCGCCAGTACGTGCGTCAACGGTGCTCAAGCGCACCTCAGCGCAATCGCCTAAAGACGACACACAAAGCAAACCTCTGGTACGTTTTCATGCATGGGGGGGAAGCGCTCAAGTAAATGGTTATTTGCAATGGGTCGCCGCGCAAGTTAGCCAGCGTTTTAACATTGAACTGCAGCACGTTAAGCTTGCTGATACCAGTGACGCCGTGTCACGCGTATTAGCAGAAAAAGCGGCCGGTAATCACGATAACGGCAGCGTAGATTTAATATGGATAAATGGCGAAAACTTTGCGGCAATGAAAAAGCATGGCTTGCTCGCTAAAGACTGGGTTAAAGAACTTGATCATTTCGCGCTAACCCGCCCGGAAAAGAACTCTGCCATGGTAACTGACTTTGGTGAACCCACGCTTGGTATGGAAGCACCGTGGGGGAAAGCGTCCATGGTGTTTTATTATCGCAGCGCGCACATGAAAGCGCTAGGCACTACGCCGGGGCAAACCATTAATGAACTGCTTCGGTTCTCTCAAAAAGCGCCAGGACGCTTCACTTATCCAGTGCCGAGCGATTATTTAGGCATTAGCTTTATAAAATACGCAGCAATTGCTCTTAACGGCGATAAGCAGTCTTTGTTTTACCAACCCGTTACTGAATCGTCTCTTCAGGCTGTATTGCCCGCGCTTTGGGCTTATTTGGACCAATTGCATCCCACTATGTGGCAGCAAGGGAAGTATATGCTTCGCCAAGCCTCACAACTTCAACGCTTGGTTGGCACAGGTGAGCTAACACTCGCGTTTTCATTTACCGCCGCTGAAATTCCATCAGCCGTAAATCGTTTTGATTTACCCGATGATGTTCGCACCTATGCCATGCAAGACGGTAGCCTTGCTAATGTCCATTTTGTGGGGCTGACCTACAATTCGAAAAACAAAACAGCAGCAAAGACAGTAGTAAATTTTTTGCTTTCGCCAGAAGCACAGGCCGAGAAGCAAAAGCTGGAAGTGTGGGGTGACGATACGGTTCTTGATATGGCATCGCTGACACAAGCACAAGCTATGCTGTTTAAAGACGAGGCTGTGCACAAATCTGCCCTCGACAAATCTCAGTCAGCGGTGCTGTTGGCCGAGCCCCATGCAAGCTGGACTGATAAATTGCGCGAAGCCTGGTATAAACGTTACGGGGCACGCTACTAATGTTTACTCACATTACACTTGTTGCACGCTGGTGCTTGCTGCTTTTACTTTGTATTCCCGTATTGGCAGGGCTGGTAGGGGTAATATTTCCTGCGTTAGGTTACTTCCCAGCTATCGGCGCAAACGCCTTTTCAACGCAAGTGTTTGCGACGCTATTCGGTCTTCCAGACATTTGGCAAATGATGTGGTTGTCGCTTTTTACGGGCATAGGCTCAACCCTTTTAGCCGTAATAGCAGCGTTTTGTATTCTCGCCACGTTTTACCAATCTTCCCTGCTAGGCAAAATCCAGGGTGTGTTAAGCCCGTTTCTGGTGTTTCCCCACGCGGCTGCGGCCATTTCCCTTTTATTTGTAGTTAGCCCTTCTGGTATCTTTGCAGCAGTCACCACGCGCTTGAATGCGTATTTTAGTCATGCTTTCACAACCCCCTTTGTTAATGAAATCAGCGAAATGGCATTGCCCGCTGCGAATGATGGAACGCTACTTTATGACAGTCTAGGACTAAGTATACTTATCGCGCTTAGCCTGAAAGAGCTGCCGTTTATTTTGTTAATGACGCTAAGCGTTATGTCTCAGCCGCTGGTGAAAAAGAAACTCACGGGGTATGTAAAGGTGGGGACAGCGTTAGGTTATTCGCCTACTGCGAGCTTTTTTAAACTGGTGCTGCCGACAATTTTTTCCCAGATAAAGTTACCGCTTTTAGCAGTACTAGTTTTCGCCACTTCAAATGTAGAAATTCCACTTATTCTAGGCCCAAATAACCCGAGCACTTTGGCTGTCGCCATTATGCACTGGTTTAATCATATTGATTTGTCCATGCGACTGCTTGCAAGTAGCGCTGCTGTGGTTCAGGTGGCAGTTTCAGCCGTGGCGGTACTGTTGTTTTTTGGTATAGAGCGATTAGTGACTTACACCGGTAAGCGCAGCCTTTCAGGTGGAAATCGATATTTTGCCGATGCAGTGTTACGCACGTGTGGCTTTGTCATCATGGCGTTTTACATTATCTTGATTTGCACAGGGGTATACACGGTTGTTGTGTACTCCTTTGCTAAGCAATGGCATTTCCCGCTGCTATTGCCAGAGGGACTAACACTGCTGCATTGGAATACGGCAACAAGTGCGCTGACAACACCGCTTATTAATACCTTATTACTTGGCGTGCTGGTGAGTACAACTTCATTGGTACTTGTTTTATTTACGCTGGAAAGCGAACAGTTAAAGCCAGCGCGTGCTGTTGCTGAGAATGCATTTTCTGTCTCTCTATTTTTGCCTCTATTGGTACCTGGCGTAGCTTTCCTATATGGTCTGGTCTGGTTCCAGCAGCTTGTTTTTCAAAACGCCGTATGGTTTCACACCTATGTAGCGCACATGGTTTATGTTTTGCCTTACGTGTTTTTATCGATGGCGGTGGCGTATAGGAAGTTCGACAACCGATACGCCATGGTGGCGAAGAGCTTGGGCAAAACGCCGTGGCAGGTGTTTTATCATGTTAAGCTGCCTTCGTTGTTCAGCGCCATTATGGTGGCATGGGCGTTGGGGCTGGCAATTAGTTTTAGCCAGTATTTACCTACCTTGCTGGCGTCTGGCGGGACGCTCCCTACTGTTACTACCGAGGCTGTAGCGTCAGTATCGGGGAGCAGTACGCGACTTACTGCGGTGTATGTCATTATTCAAGCGGTAATGCCGTTAATTGGCTTTATGATCGCTTGGTACATGCCTGCAGTTGCAACGAGAAGACGAAGTAGGCAAATGCTGGTATCAGATACTCACAGCAATCGTTCCGCAGACCCGGTGCAGTAAAAGCGCATGGCTAACATAAGAGCAAAAACTACAAGGGCGTAATTTATAGTGCTTAGTTTAGAAAACATCGTTATTTATCGCGATGACAAGCCGCTGCTTCAGTTAAGTGCTGAGGTAGCAAAGGGAGAAGTGCTGACCGTTATGGGACCTAGCGGCGCAGGTAAGTCTACTTTACTTCAAGCCATCGCCGGACAGCTTCAGGCCCCCTTTAGCGTTACTGGACAAATTAAAATTAACCACGTGGTGATAAACGAAATCGATGCGCACCTTCGCAAAGTGGGTATTATGTTTCAAGATGCGCTTTTATTTGAACACATGACCGTGGGCGAAAACATTGCGTTCGCTATGCCTGATAAGGCATATAAAAACAAGCAATTGAAACACGACGCCATAAACGCGTTATTAGTGGCCGTCGAACTTGACGGCATCGCTGACCGGACTGTGAATACGCTCTCTGGTGGTCAGCAGGCCAGAGTAAGCCTTATCAGAACGTTAGCTTCTGAGCCTGATGTGGTATTGCTTGACGAGCCGTTCAGCAAACTAGACGTAGCCCTTCGAAGTCAAATTCGCAGCTGGACGTTTTCGCAGCTAAAAGCACGTAATATTCCCGCAGTATTAGTGACACACGATAAAGATGATGCGCTAGCCGCAGGCGGTAACGTCATAGAAATTTTATAGCGGTATTACATAGGTGCTGCCGAAGGTAGTACTGAAATAGTAAAAAAATACTGCAGAGCGAGTAAAGAGACATGTCATGTTAGATGCCAAAGTTACCCCTTTTATAAAGCCACTTTTAAAACCGTTGATAAAAGCGCTAGACAGCAAGGGCGTTACCCCAAATCAGGTTACGCTTGCCGGGTTTGTCATCGGTGTTCTTGCGCTTCCCTTTATTATTCTTAACTGGTGGAATATGGCGCTAGCCTGCATCATATTGAATCGTGTTTTTGATGGAATTGACGGTGAATTGGCGCGCTATCAGCAAAGTAGCAGTAGTGCGGGTGGTTTTTTAGATATTTGCTTAGATTTTCTATTCTACGCTTCTATTCCTTTGGCGTTTGGCATTGCTAACCCTCAAGAGTGGGGCATACCAGCAATGGTGCTGTTAGCTACCTTTATTGGCACTGGCAGCAGTTTTTTAGCCTTTGCCATTGCAGCAGAGAAGTTTCAAATAGATAGGCCCCAGTTTGCTAACAAAAGCTTTTATTATATGCAGGGGTTAACCGAAGGCACTGAAACCATTTTTGTGTTTTTGGCGTTCTGTATTTGGCCGCAGTATTTTGCAACGCTTGCCTATGTGTTCGCTGCAGCCTGTGCCGTAACAGTCATTACTCGCATAGTAGGGGGCTTTTCTACGCTTCATAGGGTAGAGCGCGACGCTGCTAAGTCAGAACGTACAGTGCCTTCTTCAGGTTATGAATGATGGTGAAAGTTCTCGTAGCAGTAAAAGTAATCTGAATTTTGAAAGTAATTAACGTGATAAAGGTAATTTGCTTTGGATAATACCGCGGTTATTCGCTTAAGCGTATTTCTTGGCGTTTTTGTGCTTATGGCAGTACTTGAAGCACTGTTGCCAGCGCGTGAAGCCGTGCTTAGTAGGAAAACACGCTGGTTGGGTAACTTGTCCATGGTGGTAATGGGGGCACTAGTATCGCGTATTTTGCTTCCGGCCACACTCGTCGGTGTGTCTTTATGGGCGCAGCAGAAAGGCATAGGTGTGTTCAACGTTTTACTGGATGCCGTGCCGGCTGATGCCTCAAGCTCTAATCAACTGCTAAACAGTGGTGAGCCTCTCAGTAATTCTTCAACGTATCTTGTTCATATAGCCATCGTAACCTTAAGTGTTTTACTACTTGATATGCTTATCTATTGGCAGCACCGACTTTTTCATACCGTGCCTATGTTGTGGCGCTTTCATAAAATGCATCATGCCGATAGTCATGTCGACACCACTACAGGCCTTCGCTTTCATCCAGTTGAAATTGCTATGAGCTTGGGGATTAAAGCCGGGGCGGTAGTGATACTAGGCGTGCCAGCTATTGCTATTATTATCTTTGAAGTAGCGCTAAATGGCTTTGCCCTTTTTAATCATGCCAATATTAGGTTGCCACAAAAGTGGGATGATAGAATTGGGCTTGTGCTAATCACACAGCGCTTACATCGCATTCACCATAGCCAGGCTAAAAATGAATCTAATTCTAACTATGGCTTTAGCGTATCGTGGTGGGATAGGCTCTTTAATAGTTTTACGCCTCGCGCTGCGTTTAGCGACGAAACATTGCCCATTGGTCAAAAAGACGTGCCAGCCACTAAGAAGAACGCAAGTATCATTGCGCTTTTACAGCAGCCATTTAAAAAGAGGTAGGCATCCCTGCCTTTTTAGATGGGTTATTAACAGCCGAGCGCAGCGGTTAAGCCTCCTAATCCCCCTTCAACAGCATTTTCTTTATAGCTTGGTAGTGACGGCATAATGTTTAGACCTGTTCTGGATTCAACTTCATTAACCGTTACCTCAGTTGCGCAAAAGTTATCACTGCGAGCTGCGTTTTGCTCTAGGATGAAAGCAGAGGCTTCCACCCAGCCGTTAACATCGGTAATGACGACTTTAAAATATCCACTAGGAATGCTGTGCGACTCATCTGCCTCTGGCAGAGTAGCGAAATACCACTCATATAACGGCCCAGAAACCACATAAACGTCTTGCCCAGTTCTCACTACATCACGCACCGCATTTTCTAGATCCACCCAAGGACCTTGGTTTAGGTCTGAATCTTGAGGTGTAATGTTTGATAAATAATTTAACATTTGCCAATCGGCTGTGTTGCTGAACGAAGCAAGAGGAACTTGATGGCCGCGGTCAGTGCCAATTGTAGCCCATGCTCCGCTGTAATCGTTCGGCTCTAAAGTATTCGCAGAGTTAATTGAAGGGTCAGCTTTCCAATTACGACTTCTTGATGGGCCGTCAATAGTGCTTGGGGTTACATGATAGGCCACCCAGTTGGCGAACTTTGTTTGTGCATTATTGTTTAGGGTGTAAATGGAACGGGTAATGGTTTGTCCAGATTGACCAGTGGGGCAGTTGTAAACACAGTTATCAGCAAACGCATTAAATGCGCAAATTGTTAGTGTGAACGCGATGAGCTTTTTCATTATATTTCCTTTTGTTTTTAGACGCCTGCGTTTTACAGGCTGTACCAAAGTACAGGTCTAAAATGTCAGGAAATAGTACCTAATGTTACAAAGAGTACAAAAACAAATACCTATGTTTGAAAACGCGATTAGCAGTGGCTTTTCTTATAATGCCCTGGCTTGTAGAACAATCCGACGAAGCACGTTATCGCGCAAGATATGCTGGCAGAAAATTATGCTCAGCTGTGTAAGAATTAGTGTTAAGAGCTTCGCCAAGCATTTACTCGGCGAAGCTCATAGGAACGCCCGTCGTCAAAGGACTTTGGTTTATGTTCTCTCGGGCATATCGACGTTATTTGGGCTGTAACGTCAATACCATCTTACCAATGTGTTTTTTCTGCTCAAACTCTTGCTGCGCTAGGTGTATTTCACTTAGTGGGAATGTGCTCGATACTAGTGGTTTAATATTGCCTGCTTCGATGTGTTTTACTAAGTTGGCAAATACATCGTGTCCTAAAATAGTGCAGCCTAACAGGGTTAAATCTTTCAAATACAGAGTCCGAACATCCAAAGAAACGTCGTGACCAGCAATTGCGCCCGACGTAGCATAGCGGCCAAACGGTTTTAGGATCTCAAGTAGCTCAGGCCATCGTGGGCCCGCAACAAGGTCGATAACAACGTCGAACGGCTCGCTTTCTGCCATGTGTTGCCAATCTTCATCACGCAAAACGGTCTTGTCGGCGCCTAATGCTTGTATGGCTGATTGCTTTTGTTCGCTGGTTACTGCAACAACATAGGCGCCACGTGCTTTAGCGAGTTGTACGGCAGCTGAGCCTACGCCGCCCGAGGCACCGGTTATAAATACTCGCTCACCTGTTTTTACGTTTGCTCTGTGCAGCATGTTTTCGGCTGTAGAGTAAGAGCAGGGGAACGAGGCTAGTTCCACATCTGTCATCGTTGAATTTACTGCATGGGCGTGGCGCGATGCGACTTTAGTAAACTGTGCGAAACCTCCATTGCATTCCGAGCCGAAATACCAAGGGGTACTTAGCGGTTTACTGTCAACTTCTACCAAACAAGGCTCAATGATGACGCGTTCACCAATACGTTCTTTGCTCACGTTATTACCCACAGCGGTAATATAGCCACATACGTCGGCGCCTTGAATTAGAGGTAGGTTTAACGCATTGCCGGCCCATCCAGCATCTTCTGCATTGTTGTCGCCTTTGGAATACCAACCTTTTCGCGTATTTAAGTCGGTGTTGTTTACCCCCGCAGCGCGTACTTCAATAAGTACATCGTTGTCGCTGAGTGTAGGCAAAGGTATGTTTTCGTTAAATGTAAGCGCGTCGAGAGCGCCATGTTTGGTTAACTGCACGCCGTACATTTCATTTGGCAATGATTTCATATTGTCCTCCAGAATTTTTGCTTTAGACGAGAAAGGTAATGGTTGATGCAAGTGCTAAGAAGGGCTAATCAAGTAGCACTGTTAGTGCGCCTTTCGCTGCGGTTAACGCTTCATCACCAATCGTTGGCCATGCTGATGACATGCCCTCATGTAGCAGGAACACGCTGTTTGAAAGGGCTGGGTCTTCGAGCTTTTCATTCAGCCACGTTAGCACCGCGTGTTTGTGGTTGTTCACAGCGGTTTCAATTTGAAGGTTATTGGGGTAACTCGCCAAAGCCTGCAATGACATGCAACCTCTGGGAGCGAATGTCGTTAGCCACACCGACAAGCGTTCAAATATGTGGTTAATTGCTTCGTTACGCGTCGAGGGACAGTTTTCTTCCAGAAACGCGATGTAACGGCTGTGACGATAGTCAAGCGCGCCAATAATCATGTCTTCTTTTGAAGGGAAGTATTTGTACAAGGTTTTAAGTGTGGTGCCAGTGTAGTCCTTGAGTTTAGCCACATTAGGCTCTGCGAATCCGTAAAGGGCAAAAGCTTGCTCTAGTTTCGAAGCTAACTCAGATTGTTTGGGCGCGGTCATACCGGGTCTCCTCGAAAGCGTTTGTTATTTTCGTCTGCTTGGCACATCGCTTGTTATCCAATTAAACAGATTTTAAGTAGAATGAATATTCTACTCTAGGGTAGAATAAGTATTCTACTTAATCAACAGCCGCTATACGTTCTTTGTTATATTTTGCTTTCCGTTACGCAATTTAGTCACATGTGAATTTGTGATTAATAATAATCACATTTTGCTGTGTGATTGTTTTTGAATTTGAGATGGTAGCGTGTCATAGTGGACCCCTGAACGGGAAAAAAGTGTCTATTGAAAGTAGAAAAGACAACGCGGCGCATAGTGAAATGACAAGAAAGAGTGCTTTAACAAGCAATACAAAAAAGCGCGCTGGTGTGATTACCGGTGACGTCTCCAACTCTCAGTCTTATTCTGATGCTGAATTCAGAGAGATAATTGCTACGCTGAGAGAGCGTTTAACATACTACGCCGAGTACTACGGTGGAGACTTTGATATTTATCGAGGAGACGCATTCCAGCTAGTTGTTGCACAACCACAGCATAGCATTGCAGCCGCAGTTGGATTGCGGCTAGCTCTTAAGGCGCACGCTTCAGGTGTGGACGTGCGAATGAGTGTTGCTGTGGGAGAAGCGCAATTTCGCCCTTCAGAAGTAAAAACTGGGACTGGAGACGCGTTTGTGTTGTCAGGACGAGGGTTAGATAACATAAAGCCGCACCATCTTACTTTTTGTAGCGGTGAACAAACACTCGACGACAAAACGCAGCTCTTAACACGTTTTGCCGACGCGCATATCAATGGACTGACACAAACCCAGTCGCAAACCTTACTCGCGTATCTTGAAGCCACGGATAAGAGCCATGAAAGTGTAGCGGCCATACTAGATAAGAATCGCAGCAATGTAAGTCGAATTCTCAATGCCAGTAACTATAAACTGATAGCAGAATATCTCGACTATATGGAGAGAGCGCTCATTTTATGGGTTCAAGGTGGAACCTCATTAAAAACGGAACAATTGACCAAGGAATACTAACGTGATGACGGGTTATACAAAAAACATAATGCTTGTGATAGGAGAGCCACATGCTTGCTGAACCTCAACTGCTGGTGGCACTTGTGTTAGCGCATCTATTAGCAGACTTTTATTTTCAACCGTTTACCTGGGTACAGCAAAGAAACGAACGACACGCACTGGCTTTGCCCTTATACCTACACGCAATCATTCACGGTATACTCGCGGCAGCAGCAATGTTCTCGTTTTCATCAACGATAAGTATCGCAAGTGTAGGTATTGGGGCAATTGTAGTCGCCGTTTCTCACTTCAAAATTGACGTGATTAAATCGTATTGTAAGCAAAACACTACATCTTTTGTTGTCGATCAAATAGCGCACATTGTCGTGATCTTTGGCGTATTTTTGTATGCCACCAACCAGTGGCGCGAGGCAGTGGGACTACTTCAGCAGGTAGGTACATCGCATCTATTAGTGGTCTTAGCCTATTTGGCGGTACTCAAGCCCAGTTCAGTTATTATTAAACAGCTGCTGTCGCCTTGGAGCGATGAAGTATTGGCTAACAAAATGCCGTCTTCTCATCCCAATGACCCGCCCACAATAAGTACAGAGGCACAACAAACTTTATCACTGGCAGGTCAACGAATTGGCTATTTAGAGCGCGTACTCATGCTTACCTTTGTATTGTTAAATCAATTTTCTGCCATAGGTTTTCTTATTGCGGCTAAATCTATATTTCGCTTTGGCGACCTCACTAAACACCAAGACAGAAAGCTAACTGAATATGTACTTTTGGGCACCTTCACCAGTGTGGCGATGACCTTTGCCATTGGCTTGGCATGCGCAGCGGCATTAGGGCAATTACCCATAAAGTCTTAGCAAACCTCCTTAACGTACTGCTTTTGCAAAGGCTTGTTGACTATGATTGCTGAACACCTAGAAAATACGCGAAGCAAGCGTGGAAATGCCCCGCGTAAGTGAGCTGAAAAAAGCGTACTAATCTGTAACGCTAAATTTTGACGACGTTCTTACGTATACAATGGTTTCGCTTTGGTTTGCGCTTTCAACAGAATGGTGTGCGGCAGTTGATGATTCAATGTAACTTCCTGCGTTTAATTCAATCTGTCTGGGGGTATTGTTTTGGGTATAATTGATACTTCCCTTGATAACCACTGCCTTAAATTCATCACCATTAGATTTTATTGAACCTTTAAATCCTTTTGGAAGCTTGACAAGGGTACCGTATACACTACTTGTCTCGCCCCACAAATAGGCAACAGAAACACCGTCGGCCGCTATATTTACAAGGTCGCTTTTTTGCAGCCACACCATATTGTCTGCGTGAACGTTGATTGGCCTTTCACCGTTGTCAAAATGTTCTTTTGATGGCTTTACAAGGTATGGGCCTTCATCAATTTCCAGGTAAATCAGGTTGGTTTTGTCGTTTGCTGCAGTCGTGTGAGCTTCACCTGCAGGTTGAGTCCAAAACGAACCTGTTGGCATCCACATCTTTGCTGCGTTTGGATCGTCATTGTGCATTTCACCTTCAATCACAATACCTCTATAGGTTATGTTGTGAATGTGCGGTGGCGATTCAAAGCCTTTGTTAAATCGCACTAACATCCCCGTTGCCGTGTCTTTTGTTCGGTCTCCCCACAAGTCTGCTGCCCCGGGGCTTTTGTCGCCACGGGCTGGGTTCAAGTAACCCCATTCTACATCCTTGGCTGCAATAACGTTGTCTTGTGCGTGTGCGCCGGGTACAAGAAGAAAACAGGTGCTCAATAATAGCGATGCTACTGTCAGCTTGCTTCGGTTCGTTGGTTTCATTCAAACCTCCTAATTGTTGGTCGTAGGTTGTATTTAACAGACAGGCACAGTCTATTATTTCGAATAAGTCTCATAAACGACCAAAATCAATAAAGACTTTCCTGAAAATGTGGATAATAGAGGTGATCCATTTTGCTTTGTCTTTTTCGCCTTGAAATCAAAAGAGTGAAATAAACGTTGAGGGAAGTATGAAAACCGAAGACCTGTCTGTGTTCGTAAAGGTGGCTGAAGTGGGCTCGATAACCACTGCTGCGATAAAACTTGATATTAGCTCATCTGCTGCAAGTATGGCGGTTAAACGTTTAGAAGAGCAGCTTGGCGTAGCGCTATTTGTGCGAAGTACACGCAAAATTCGATTGTCACCTGAAGGAGAGCAGTATTTGCCTATGGCAAAGCAGGCACTCGACACCTTACAGCAGGGCCTTGCATTAGTGACAGAGCAGAAGCAGAGCATTCATGGTGAGCTTCGCATGGCGATGTCTTCGGAAATGGGTCGCAACTTAATGCGTGAACTGCTAAATAAAGTGCAACGCGAAAATCCAGAACTTTCATTGCGATTACATGTGAGCGACAGTCGGGTGGACTTCTACCGCGATGGTGTAGATGTAGCACTTAGAGCCATGACAAAAGAAGCGGTTAAAGAATCGCAGATGTATGGTTTTAAAGTGTGCAATATTCCGCATGTGATTTGCGCGTCTCCCGATTATTTAGAAAGAAACGGTGAGCCTACAACTTTGACTGATTTAGCGCAGCACAACGCACTTCTTTATAAGCTCTACGACCAAACCCACAATACGTGGGAACTTATCAACGAGGGCGAGAGAGTTAAAGTGAAAGTGAACAGTAATCGCGCTGTGAATGACGGTGATATTGTTCGACGCTGGTGCGTAGATGGAGAGGGGATCGCTAAAAAGTCATGTATAGACGTTGCGGAGGATTTACTGAGCGGAAAGCTGCAGCGTATTTTGATTGGTTACCACGTACCGCTAACTGAAATGTGGCTCATGCTGCCTAGCCGACATCTTATTACGCCAGCGGTAAGATTAATTAGAGATGAATTAAAACAGGTTATTGAAAGTAAGCGTCAACGTCTTATCAATACATATATTCTGACAGAGCGAGAGTGGCCTGTCTCCAATGAAATTTGAGCTCGTTTTTAGATACTCATTTGTTTCGATGCTAAGTGACTAAAAAATAAACTAAAAACAGAATCTTATAATTGAAAAAAAGACTGGAATATCCTTTAATAGTGCTCGCAAGGGATTGCGACATTTTAATAGTACACTCAACTATGCAGGACGGCATGGTGAAGTCTCGTCATGTGCAATCCTTTGTTTTCATAAAAAAGCTTCAGTTCTAAATATTTTAGCTAAAGCGAAAAACAGAGAAAACACATGAATGCAAAACTATTAGTTCCATCTTTATTAGCAGTTTCACTTCTTACTGCGTGTGGTAGTACACCACCCTCGCCAGAAGAGCAGGCAATGGCGAACCAAATGAAGCAGGCGTTTCTTGCGAAAATTCAAGGCATGTCCTTACCTGTTGCAGCCCAACAGCAACAGCAAGCTGCACCCCAGCCGGAAATCGTTATCAGTGCGACTGAACTTACAGCACAAAAACAGAAAATTGACGAAACCGGCGGAGCAGCGATTTTTTATCGTAAGAAAGATGGCATCATGATAGATGGGGAGATGTTTCATGACTTCGAAGGACAAGTTGCCAACTTCGGAGGTAATAGATTTACTGGTGAGTTTACCTATGCGGTAGAAAATTTCGATGGCTCATTTACACTCAAATATCACAAAGCCAAATCAACTGAAGCACCTATAAAAATTGCAACAGTGTGGAAGCGTGGTGACCGGTATGAAGTAAAAACAGTTACTGGAAAAACTGCAACAGGTAGTAGTGTAATTCCTACTTCAGACGGTTTTATTATTGGCCGTCCGGGGTCTGCTTTTCGCTATTTTATAGACAATGATAACGTAAAAAATATAACACTCTTAGATAACTACCACATCGCTAAACATCAGAAAGGCGATGCTGCATCTACAGGTTTTATTTTGTTAGAGAAAGATCCTCGAGACAAAGGCGACAGCGTGGGCGGATTGCTAGACTCCTTTAAAGAAATAGGTAATACGTTTGGACTTAACAAGTTTGATGACTATGTTTTAGTTAGCCTAGACGGAAAGACCATCGTTCCAATGGATGTTGGATTAGGAGGTAAGGATGTTGCAGAATACTCAAACTGCGAACGTCAAAATGCTGTGATGAACAAGTGCGAAAACGTGGATTTCAAAGAGTCGCTTTACACAAAACTTGGCTTACCTAATTACAGTCACTATTTCTGGTCAATCAATTGGGTACAAACGCAGTCAGGTCCACTGGCTATATACAGAACGTCGACGAAAATTAAAATTGTCGATATCAACAATAATCAGGTTCACACTGCATTTTCGCGCACCTTAGGTGTAAACGAGTTTGATATCATTGAAAACGCTGACGGAACTACTGGTATAGAAGCAAGACTCGGATTTTCTAAAGAGAAAATTAACGATATAGAGTCATTTATCAAGAATAATACGTCTGACATCGAGCCAATCCAGACTTTACAAAACTCTTAATTTACACAAAAATTAAACATTCAAAAGTCGTAGTAAGGAAGCGGTAATAAGTCCCGCTTCCTTTTACGTTAAATTCTAGACCTTAAAAGCGATAGGCGGCGGTAAGCCTAAAGCGTTGAGGCGCGCCAGGTTCAACCCACACATCTGCGAAAGAGTTAGTATAAAACTCTTCATCAAACAGGTTATCTACTGCAACTTTAACTGACAAGTTTTCTATAGGCTCTATTTCAGCAAACGCACGAACCGTGGTGTAGCTTGGTAAGTAGAAGTCGGTAGCGGTTTGACCTAAACGCTCATCAACATACAACAGCCCTGAACCGATACGTACTGGCATATCAGCAAATATAAGTCCCTTGCTCAACTGAATGCTCAATTGGTTTTCTGGAACGTTAATTAAAGGATCGCCAGATTCAATGGCTGCAACAAAGTTAGCATCCGCCGCATCGTTTGTACTTTCAGCATCTACGAAGGTGTACGACACCCAAAGCGAAATATCATTTTCAAATTCAGCGTTAATGTCTAACTCAACACCACGGCTACGCGCTTCGCCAGCAGGGGTTAAGAAGAAGCCGTCAGACGCCTCAGGGCTATCATCATAAACAAGGATGTTACTTTGCTCGATATTAAACACGGCGAAGGTGATATCACCCCGTATAGTATTAAACATTGATGTGAGGTCGGCTTTAACACCAATTTCCGCAGACTTCGATTCGTTAGGTTCAAACGGGTTTCCGGCGAAATCCGACCCCGTCAGCTGACGGAAACCTTCACCGTAAGTTGCGTACACACTTGTGGTGTCATCAAACAGATAAACAGCACCCACTTGTGGAGAAAAGCGTGTGTCGTCTTGTGATGTGGTACTTACAGGTGACGCCAGGCGATTATCAATTTCCTGCTCGAACTTATCGAAGCGACCACCCAGCCTAACTTGGAAATTATCAGTGATGTTGATTTGGTCTTGGAAATAGATACCCCACGCTTCCTGAACTTCAAAACGGTCCAAGTTGTCAGACAATTCCACATCTGGAAGTGGTGAGTAATCCGGATTAAAAATATCGACCACTAAGTACTGTTCTAAGTCCAAGTCGTTAATGTCAGTATCGCTTGAAAAGAATGGCGGGCGATAGCGCAGAATAATCTGGTCATTTTCAAACTTATCGTAGTCAGCACCAATAATCACGCGATGTGATAGCGACCCAGTATCGAATTGTCCCGCTATTTCGCCGCGTAAAACGAAGTAATCGGTTTGGAAATTACGGTAGCGCTTAAAACGAGACAACAAAGCTTGATTAGGATCGATAAACAATGTTTGGCGGCCACCAAAGTTGTTTTCTAATGCATTACCCTCGAAAGTGGTATCGCGTAAGCCAGCACCCAAAAGCAGGTTCCATTCGTCAGCAAGTTTATGAGAAACCTCAATTTGATGACCAACCACTTCCGTATCGATGGTGTCGCCATTAGGATCGCCGGTAAAGGTTTCAATTGGCTGGTGGCCCAATTCACCATCGATGGCCACTACGCCACGGTCGAAAGGAATTTTTTGCTCGGTGTATTCGAGTTCGTACGTAACCGTGGTGTCTGCTGATGCTTCCCACGTAACCGATGGATAAAAGCCCAAACGCTCAGTTTCTACTGTATCGCGGAAACTTTCAGCATCTTCATAAAAGCCTACTAAGCGTACACCTACATTTTCAGCACTGCCTGCAACCGATTGTACATCAGCCTCAATGCGCTTTTGTGACCAGCTTCCGTAAGTTGCTTTAATTTCACCACCTTGACGAAACTGGGGGCGTTTTGTAACAAGGTTTACCGCTCCACCTGGTTCACCGCGACCAAACAGCGCAGCTTTAGGGCCTTTTAATACTTCAACATGATCAATGCCAGAAAGATCACGAGGTCCGCCAAATCCGCGTCCTGCGTTAAAACCGTTTACCAGAAACCCGCTAGGTAAGTTTTCGTCACCTGAAAAACCACGAATAGCAAAGCTGTTCCAAAGGCCACCAAAGTTATTTTGTCTGGCTACCGAAGCGGACAAGTCTAAAGCGTCGTTGAGGTTTATAGCGCCTGTATCATTGATGAGACCAAGGTCGATATCCTGCGCTGCTGCCGGCACCTCTTTATACTCAAATGCCCCTTGATACGCACGGTGCATACCATGCACCGTAATTTTCTCTACATCCGCTTCCGATTGAGTATTAGTGTTTTGCGCATTTGCAGGCGCATTCAAAAGCGTTGCGATAGAAAGGGCGAGGGTAAATTTTACCCAACTAGTCTTCATTAGTGTTTTCCTGTGTCTTTCTTATTTTTGGTGAAAATTGAGGTAGCTGTTTAAAACTGGCCGATGAAAACTCCGGGGCTTCAAACAAGTGATGATAGTAGAATTTGCGCAACGACGCATGAAACTCGCGAACATTATTTTCGTAGTTAACCATGGCTTTAACATCGGTATCAGCCGCACTCGTTAATAAGCGTTGCGTTAACAAAGACGGGGATAGCAGAGCAACATAGCTTGCAATTTTATCTTTGCGTAAGGTGGCGGCTTGATAAGCCTCTGAAAGTTCCTTTGCCGATTGGTCGCCAACTTGTTGAAACGCGTAATACCACTTCCAATTAAATGAACTGTCTCGTTGTGGATCAAAGTCGGTTTTATCCGCCCACTGTGGGTGAGTTTCAATAAACGCTTCCCATGTTTGTTCAACAGGTTTGTCCCATGCACTGTTAACGGCTTCTCGCTGCGTGAGCACAATGTCGCCGCCCTCAGGTGTATCGACCGACGCATTAATTATGGTGTGCCCGGTAACTGGCACAATAACCGTTGTGACAAGCCATACGCCTAACATGATTGAAGCTAGGTGCGTGGCGCTGAAATTGGCAAAACGCTTAGCAGCACCTATAGCAAGCACAATAGCGCTCCAAACAATTATGCTGCCAATGACGATGGTACAAACCGTTACTGTTTGAAACACAGACGCGCCATTCACTACACTAAAGGCAATAAACGGAATAAGTGTAACTAGTGCCAAGGGCACCAGGGTTACCAATACGCGTGATGACCAAATAGCATGCGAATTGCGTGCGGTTACATTAAGTAAGTCAAAACGGCGGGCTTCGCGTTCCTTCGCTTTTAAGTCGTAAAGGAGCAAAATGATAAACAGAGGCAACAGCACACTGGTAACGAAAGCAAAGTCAAAACGCCCTAGGAAAGCAAGCTCCGGATTGTCTGTATCGCTTTCATAAATCTGACCTTCTAGCGCTAGCATTCTAATACGGTGCTTCCACGGAAACACATCGCGCTCTCCTACAGCAGCAAACGCCAACGGCGAGGGCGGGGCATATGTCAAATGAAAGGCGTAATAGGCTACCATGCCATAATTAGATTGGTGAGTAAGGACAGCGTTGCGCTCTGTTTCATCTTTATCTAACAAGCGCTCAATAGTGGCTTGCTGTTCTTGCATTTCCGAATAGCCAGACCACAACGACATCGAGCTTAAAAGAAACACGACCAAAAGCGTTAGTTTTATCTGACGATGGCCAAATACGAAACCCGCTTCTCGTTTAATATCGCTATAACGCATCATGGATTTAATCTCCTAACTGCAGCTTGAAGAAGTAGTGCGGTAAGTCCCATCCAAAGCAACAGCTGAATAAAATAAATCAACGCGTTACTAATGCGTGTGCTTCCTGCTTCTGGTTTAAAATCAAACTCTGCTAAGATCGCCCAGTTATCTGCGCCAACCACAGCTTTGTCTGCTGCTTCTTCACTGGCGTTGCGGTTCATATCTAACTTGTAATCGAGTTTTTCAGCGTGAACCTTGTTCAAAGCCTGAACAAACTCAAGTCTTAGCGTTTCCGCTTCCCTTAAAAAGCGGTGGTGTGTCTCGAGGCTAGTTCCCGCAAGGATCGTAGAAATAGAGCGCACCGCAACTGTAGGCGAAAGCCAGCCAAACTGACGTGCTATTTGGGCTTGGTCTAACTCTTCAGTCATGCGGGTTTCAGCAAACTCATTGAGTACTTTGGCTTGTCGACCTTCTGAGTACTGGGCAACAATGCCCCTGAAATTCACGGGTAAGTCATCAACTGAATCTACATTATATTTGGCTAGTAAATCTTCTTTTAGCTTTTTGAATGCAGGGTCGTTAACGTCGTGACCGTCGCCTAAACTTCTAAGCTTTTCTTCCACTTTGAAATCGGCTTCAACTTTTCCTATTGAAGGGGCAATGTTTGTGGCAACGCTGCTCCCTAAACGAGGAAGCAACACACAAGCGCTCATCCAAATGACAACAAGTACCGTGAAGCTAACGCTGCTTTTCTCAAATATGGCCGAGCACGCAGTGACTACCGTGGCCCACAGTAAAAAGTAAACCACATAACTAAGGCAAAAGAGTATTACAACAAGTGCACTTTCGTTTGAAAACGCGACATAAAGACAGGCAAGCAGTAGCGGGAGTAAAAATAGGCTGCTAGCAGTCATAAGCGCCAGAAGCTTCCCCAAGAGCAATTGCCAACGGGTGGTGCCTTGAGAAAGCAGTAAGGTTAGCGTGCCGGCTTCGCGTTCACGAGACACGCTGCCGTAGCCAATTAGAATAATAAATAAAGGTGCAAGAACCAAAGCTAAAAAGCTGGGTGTTAAACTACTAAAGCGAGTAAGTCCTGCGGATTGGCGCTGCTCGGCGAACATCGCACTATTTTGGCGGTGCCCTTCTAAAAATATAGCGTTCCCCGTGTAAGTATCGACACCCGGTTCAATTACGCTCAGTGGAGTGGGGGCTCGAAATACATAATGACCATAATGCACCATGCGATGAGGGTGCTTATCGGGCTGTGCCTCAAAGCGTTGTTCAGCTTCTGTTTGAAGGTGGTCTCTGGTGTGGGCAGCCTCATCGACGTGAAAGGCGTTAACTACCAGTGCAGCTATGGTAAGCATAGCGCCTAGCAATAAAACGGTCGCTGCTACTTTTGTTCGCATCCAATAGCGCCACTGTTCTGCACAAATGATTTTAGCAACATTCAGTATCATACATTACGCCCTGCAAATGCTGCGTGAACGGCTTCAGTATCTATTGGCGTATCGCCAGCGCGCTCGAAGGAACCGGTTAATTTGCCATTACTTAAAAGCACAATTCGATGGGCAACTTGGCAGGCAGCATAAACGTCGTGGGTAACCATAAAAATAGTAGCGCCACCCGCTGCCAGCTCTGACACTAACGCATTAAATTCGTCGATGGCTGCTGGATCTAGCCCAGATGTAGGTTCGTCTAAGAACAGTACAGGCGCATTGCGCAGTAGCGCCAAGGCAATTGCGGTCTTCTGACGCATGCCTTTTGAATAATTAGATAGCGCCTTATTCCACGAATCTTCTTGAAGTGCGACCTTGCGAAGTGCGGCGAACATATCGTCGTCAGACTTATCGACTCCAGCCACTGACAAGAAATAACGAATGTTTTCTACGCCAGAAAGATGGCCATATAAGGTGACAGATTCGGGTAAGTAGGCAACAGACTTTTGAACTTGGTTTGGCTGGGTAGAGGCATTATGCCCTAATACAGTAGCGCTACCGCTACTTGCCTTCATAAGCCCTAAAAAGGTTTTAAAGGTGGTAGATTTACCTGCGCCATTTCCACCTAAAAGTGCAAATACTTCGCCTTTTCCTACATTAAAATTGAGATTGTCTAGAAGCGTGCGATCGTCAACACACACGGTAAGCGCATCCGCGCATATCACTGAATTTGTTTGCATTGTTTGGAGAAGCTATACATTAGAATCGTGCTGCAATGTTATAATATAACCATCTAGATGGGAATAGCTTTTATTTAGGTAGTGTGTGTTTTGTCTTAATTAGAAACAATTTACAAATTTCGGAAGCTGAAACGAAAAAGGCTTGCCGAGTGGCAAGCCTTTGAAATTGGTGGAGCTGGCGGGATTTGAACCCGAAGTTTCATTCATTTTTTCAATGTCTTACGTATTCGAATAGATTTAAATGTCAAGCTACTTTGTCTTGGATGCTGGTAGGAAGCGATTTTAAGTCTAAATCACCTTTATCACATGCTTCTTTAAACATCTTCTTTATTTCACCAACTGAAATACGTTTGTGATTATCATCTTTAACTGTGTCACGAATCATCTCACTAACTATTTTTAACTTTTGTATGTCTAGATTTACTAAATCTCTATGGAGTGTATCAGCTCCTGCTAGCAAAGTGTCTCCAGGCGTTGCTTCAATAGCTAATTCTAAGGCCTCTATGTTTCCAGTATCTAAAACAACATAATCCAATGATGAAATAGAGTCTAAGGACGCTAAGATAGCCATGGCTGCTCTCCGAATATCTTGCTCAGTTTCAGCTATCCAGAAGGATAAAGTATTGTTGGTTGTTCTTAAGCAACTGGTTGGTGCGTCTGCGCTTATTGAATCATCACCAAACTCATTTATCGATTTTTTCCATTTTGATAAAGTTATTTTTCTTACTAAAAAAGGCATCATAGTTCCTGTAGATACAAAATAACGTCCTTAAGATAACAGTTTAACCAATCAAATTTTATAGTCACTGATTCTAAAAAAATTAAACAATCTTTTTCTTCCCAATTCTCAAAAGCTCTTATGCCTGACTCAACGACTTCTTCATCCTTATTTGATAATGCAGCAAGTGCCATAGTTGGCCCCTGAGGTGAAACAATTGAATAATCCATATGGGAGAGCGTTAAAATGATTCCAGAAGCTATAAATGGGTTTTTAAACTCATCAAGAAAAATTTCATTAACTAATTCAAAAATAAATAAAGATCCATACTCTTTTATTTTTGATTCTATTTTATTTTGTAAAAGAGATGTTTTTCCATATTCAAAGACACTTTCTTTGGCACTTTTAAGTAATTCTTGACGAATTGCACGTTTTATTTTTAGTTCATTATAAAAATTATTGTTGGTGTCTGAGATGTAAGAGCGAAATTTTAGATGCTCAGAGGCGCTCAAAGTTATAGGACTTGCGATATTTACTGACAAGTCGGTGTTTATCGGCTGTATGTGGTCTGCAGTTGAAAATCCGAGGTTTTCGTACCCTTTATAGGATGATCCTGAGAGACTATGATATTCATACTGTTTATCAGACTCTATATCACTAAATCTGAATTGCATCTGCCTAAGCCTCCGAATTTACTAATCTGTCTAGGTTGTTCCTCATTTCATTAGCAAATGTGTCAGTTAATTCTAAAAAAGAACGGGAGTGAGATAGCTCAAATCTATCTGCAGTTTTCTCATATTTAGTATTAATATCAATCGTTACCGCTAGAGTATCAAATGGGGTTTCAAGTCCATTATTTACGACTGTGCCTTGAACTCTTTTTAGTGATCGAATTAGGTTCAAATCTTCGTTTAACCCTTCAAAATTGTGAGATTCTGAGACACCATCCCGAAAACTCCATTCGAAAGGAACTCCTCTACATCCTGTATCACTAAAAACTTTATTATGAGTTTCATTTACGTTAATTGAATCTGGATCAAATAAGTATTCATTAATTAATGATAATCTAGTGAACTTCTTGTTATAAATTCTAAGGAATTTTGAAACTATATCTAGACTTGTGGATATGAAATTTTTAGAAAATTCTGCAGCATCAAACGGGAAACTCTGACATCTTTTGGTTATAACAATTTTCTCACTCTGAAATTCCACTACGACATTCAAACTATCAATTTGTAATTGAGGTCTTAACGATACGCCGGTTGGTGAAACTTCCTGGAATGTCGAAGGAATTATATCTAGATCACCGAAGGCGTCCATCAACCCCTTGAAAGTTCCTTTGTTCTTGGCATCAAGTTCGCGCAAATTACAAAAGAATGAAGAAGAAAGTTTATATTCAAATTTGTACATTATATTTCCATTTAAAAAGTGTTTTTACCTGGGAGCCATCGTCCATAAACTTTCCTTATCATGCCCCAGTCAGTGTACCCCATCTGCGCGGCTACCCAGAGCGGGTTTTTTCCTTTTGACAACATCATTGATGCATATGTATGTCTGCAGTTGTATGGACTGCGGTAACACACGTTAGCATTACTCAATGCAGGACGCCAAATATACTTGCGCAACCCTTCTGCATTTTTGAAGGGAGCTTCAGTGATGGGGTCGATGAATACCTTTTTCAATGAGCCGTTGAATAATACTAAAAATTGTAATGCCGAAAACGAATCATCATTCATCTCGACAGTTCTGATGCTCCCTCGAGTTTTAGGTTCCTTTTCGATGCCTCTACTGACTGATTTTCGGACATGTATAACTCTTTTGTCAAAGTCTATATTCTCCCAATCTAAAGCAACCAGCTCACCGGTCCTGAGCCCTGAATATATTGCGAGTTTGTACATGCTGGAATAGGGCTCCTCTAGTGCGTCTAGAATTCTCCCTATTTCATCGAAGGTAAAGGGCTTAGGCTCGTTGTGAACTTGTTTGAATCGCTCAACTCTGTCTATGGGATTTTCTTTTATTACTCCATCATAATATGCTCTTTTGAAAATTTGTTTAAATACGCTTCTAGTTTCGTTTATTGATTTTCCTGAAAGTAGACTAGCAGATGCCCATTCATCAAACATACTGGCCTTGAATTCCGTCAGCAGCAAATGCCCCCAATTGGGCTTGATATAACTATTGTACTTCTGCGAGTAACCACGAATCGTAGTGTGCGACCAGTTGCGCTGTTTTTGCTTAAACCAGATGCTTGAATAATCATCTATCGTACAGTTGCATCCTGTATCGAAAGCTTTTTGAATGATTTTGCTGTTCGGGAAACGATCAGCAATAGATTTGTCGTTCATACTGATCGCAAACTTGTAAACAGGCTTCCTGTTCTTCTATTCGTTTCACTGCGGCTTTGTTTTGTGGGGAAGGGATGGTTTCTCTATATCGCTGATGCCCCAAAGTAAAGTCGATCACGTATCCGCCTTTAACTGCTTTAACACTCACTTGCTGTTCTCCTTAAACCATTGATTAACCATCTCGACAACGAATATCAGTTTGCCGTCTGGTGCTTTGAAATAATGTTCGTTGCGCGTCCACACGCCTTTCTTAACCTTCATGTGGATCGCGACTTTCGTATAGCCTGTTAGTTCAGAAAGCTTTTCAGTAGTAACCATTGTGTTCATTTGTGTATCTCCGTATTAAGACGGGGCTAGCATGCTCTGAAAAGGTCTGCTAAAACAGGCACCTTACGGGTATATGACGGGTAGCAAAGGAAATGATTAGTCAGGATATTCAAGAGCTTAAAGAATCCCTGCAATTAGCTGATAAGTTTCTAAATGAGAAGCTAAACCAACAGGATAAAGCCGAGGAAGTGCTTCATGCGATAGTCATCAAGTCTCTTAAACTTATTATTGATGAAGTATCGGTGAGGGATATTTACTTCTATTACACTAATATTTATGCCGCTGTCTGGGGGGAGGGTGATACCGATAAGGCATCTAGAACGGTCAGGAAATATCTGGAAGATATCTCAAATACCAAGCTATCTGCTAACTCAGAAATTAATCAATTTTTGGTATCCGAAAACTGTCAGCCATTATTCCTCACAGTCGCTCCATCGACAGGGGGAAAGCGTACACAATTCTACTTGATAACATGTCGACATGTAGAAGAGTCGACCAATGAACAAAGTACCAATGTGATTGAGTATGTGGTAACGAAGCTGCCTAAACCTCATTGGTGGGTTAAACCGCTCATGGAAATTAAGGTCACTGTCTGGCGAGTCTTCTGTGTTGTGGCAATCGGCGTATTTCTAACATGGTCGGGTGTATTTTATCTTACTAAAATATTCTCCGGCTCAATTTCAGTACCTTTGGCGATATTAACAGTAAGCCTCGCTGCTATCGCTGGTTATACAGTGATGAGATTGAATGACCTTAGCACAAAAGGCATAACTAATATTCCCTCTTTCATAGTGCCTTTGAAGCAAAGTAATAACCTTTTTACACTCGTTAGAGATGATAAAGAAAAAAAGCGAAACCTGAAAATTCTTGCTGTGACGTACGAGTCGAAATGTCCACTTTGTGGGGATAAAATCATCATTGAGAAGAGTAGGGACTTTCACAATCGATATGTCGGAAAATGCTCAATAGCGCCGAGTGAGCATGTATACACTTTTGACCATGTTCTCAAGAAAGGTCGACTTCTGAGATAACGGTAAATTCCTTCGCTACCAATTTTTTAAAGAGCGGTTTCTCAAATAAACTGAGGTTTGCCCATAAAACGGACAGCTCCGAATTTTTCTCTGGCAATATCAAATGCAGATTCGGCGGATTTGAAAGGGCCCTCTAGTTGAATGTTTGAGCAATCACCAACTGTTACTATGTAATCGCCATTGACAAAAGAAACGGATTGTTCAGGATGATTCAATGTACCTGCACCGTATTCGTTCAGTCGCGTTACTAAGCAACACATTGACTCTGTTTGTATGTCGAATGGGGAGTCGCCAGGTTGACGTTCGGTTGCATTGCCGCAGTACTGTTCCTTTGGTTCTGTAGGTGCAAAGGTGTTTGAGCATTCCCTTTGTTGAATGCAGCATTTTTTATACTTTTTACCACTTCCGCAGGGGCATCTTTCATTTCTTCCTGTTTTCATTTTTTATTTCTCGTTTGGGGTTAGTACAGTTATTTACACAAGTCCAAGATTACCTTCGCTTTCGGCCAGCGCTCCGGTCTCCGGCGAGCTGGCCTTCAGACTCAGGTGACCACCAGATCCTTTATCGAACGCGCGCCTCTCGTGGGGCTCCAGCGCGGGTTCGAAAAGTTCTGGTGGTGACGTTAAGAGTATCCAGCCTTTATCCGCTAATGGGTACTTGGCTGATGCTGAAAGGATGGTTTTCGGTTTGCTTGAGAATGCATGTTTTGACAGCTGCGTCGGCTCTAAATGCTCGAACATGGCTTTTATATGCTTTGCATATTCGAGAGCGAATGGGCGTTCTGCTTTGCGCTTATTTGTGCCACCCATCATTAAAAGGTATGCCAGCCAGTCAGCTGAATCAGCTGCCTGTCTCAATTGCTCCAATTCAGCGTCTTCGATTGCTCCATCAACTTTACGAAGTTGCCGCCAGAGTGACACGGAAGGTAAACCGAAGAACTGAAACTGTCGGATATTGTATAAAGAAGCCCATGCCGTGATTCTTGTCGCTGCGACTTTTGCATCATTGCCGTATTTGTCGGTATCGAGATATTCACCATCAATATTTTTGCAAATGTACTTAGCGATATAGTCTTGTGCTGAGCCTTTTTCTTCACGTATTTCTTCCGCTTTGAACCGGCTTTCTTTCGCGCCAGCTTCTTCGCTTCCATGTTCCATTGCGTAATGCCGTTATATTTCAGTCACTCGCACAGCATTCTCCGCTGGCATGCAGAGCATTAGGTGCCAATGTGGTGTACCGTCATGGTGAGGTTCTACAACGCGCAAGCCGTAAACGTTGATTTTTTCTCTGTCGAATTGTGCCCGAGCCTTCTGCCACTGAGCGTTAAGATAACTGTTCGCATCTTTCACACTGAGCTTTTGATATTTCGGGTTCGCTCGACCGGATTTGTAATGAGAGTGATATGTTAGAAGGGGTGGTCACTGTAAAGAACCAACCGCAGTCCCCCTGCAATTTGGAATATTCTTCCGTGCCTTTCACTCGTGTTATAAGCTCGGCGCGCCTGACCTTCGGATTAGAAACATTGGCGTTGTATGCATCCAGCATCGAAATAAGCTCACCGTCTGCACTGCAGAACCATTTGTTTTCCATAAAGGCATAGGCTTGATCTTTCTCCCACTGGTGCTGACGGAGTCTGTCTTGGCTGCAATATGTGCTTTTTGCCTGATTCACTAAATCTAAATGACGACGGACTTCCTCCATCTTTTGAATGGCAAGTGTTTTAAGTTTCTTAAACCAAAATTTTTTGGAGCGCAGCAATGAGAGTGCTTCAGACTGAGACAAGTCACCTGGAATATTGAAGCCGTATCGACGGAATTTGCTGATGCAAAACCGGAAAGCAACGTCATTTGTCATGTGTGATGTATCTCGCATACATTCTGATGCTTTTTGCTTGGTAAAGGTTTTTAGCTCTGCGATATCTTTTGAAAGATTGAGATCTGCAACTTCAAGTTCTTTATCTAATCGATACAGAATGCGGTTCGCTTCAACGTAGTTGCTTTGTTGACTAATTTTGAGATATTTATGCGCTACATCGTAGGCGATAGGGGGCATCTTATCGAAGGTGCGTTTTCGGAACAGGTGGCATTCACGTGTACCTATTCCGCGGGTCAGTTCGTCGGGAGAAGTGACAGTCTCGCGACATTCAAGTACAGATTCGCGACACTTTACAGCCCTATTAAGACCATTAGAGACCTGTGGTTGGTTTTGAGTGGTATCGCCAGAGGTGGCGAATTTAAAGGGGGGAAGCGGTCTAGATTGGTCTAGACCGCTTCTGGAATTGGTGGAGCTGGCGGGATTTGAACCCGCGTCCAGAAAATGTCTACCTTTGGTACTACATGCTTAGTTTGTCATTTATTTAACTGCTTGGAACTCCGACAAACAGGATTTCCTTGCAGCTGGCCTAATACTGTTTCGCGGTTCACCCTTAGACAAGGTTCCCTCGCTATCCTACTTGGATGACCTTCCGAATCCCCGCTAGCAGGAAAAGACTAGGGTGGAAGGGCCTATGCCGGTTATTAAGCGGCTAGTGCGTATGTTTCGTCGTTTGCGACTATTTAAATGCGGCTTTTTAAGAGGCAAACCGCTCCTCTGCATGCACCTCCGGCTTCCTAGATCCTGTCGAATCCTAATCAGCCCCGAGTGTGATTTTCAATAATAGCACAATTGTTACATGGTGAAATACATTCTTTTGAAAATTACTATAAATTTTAAGGGTTTGGCTATAAATCAACCAAAAATAACATCTAGTTTTTCAAAAGCTTACCTGTGTGGCCTTCAGTTGAAGCTTTGCTTAAACAGTAACACACAAACATTGAGTATTATTGAACTAACATAGATATGTGGATGCTTGAGTAAAATTCAAGTGTCGAGCGCACAAGGGCTGTACAAGAAACGCAATTTATAAACCAAAATAGCGCTTTTTATTTGATTACTTTAGCGAATTTTTAAGGAAATAGTGCTGATGTAATGATGCAATTAGTAGCAAGAACCATTAAAGTACGTGAGCATAATTAAAAGGCTTGTAGTGTAAATGTCTTCAGATTCCATATTGTATTCTCCGTATACCTTGCCATGTGGCGTAACAGCGCGAAACCGTCTTGTTAAAGCTGCTATGGAAGAAAATATGTCGAGTATGGGAAATATTCCCGGAGAGTCTTTGTACTCACTCTATCGATATTGGGCCCACGGCAATTTAGGCATGGTGATCACAGGCAACGTTATGGTCGATAAAGGCGCCATGACAGGGCCAGGTGGCGTTGCACTAGAAAAAGATACCGACATTGCGCCGTTTCAAAAGTGGGCAAAAATCATTAAGTCTAATGGCGCTTTAGCCATAATGCAGATTAATCACCCTGGTCGACAGGTATTTAAAGCGATGAAAGGCAAAGCTATTGCGCCTTCTGCTGTACCGCTTGATATGGGCAAACACTCCAAGCTGTTTGCTCAACCACGAGAAATGACCTGCCAAGACATTCACGATGTGTGCAAACGTTTCGTTCAAACTGCTAAGCAAGCTGAAAAAGCCGGGTTTGATGGCGTTGAAATTCACGCCGCTCACGGTTATTTGCTTACGCAGTTTTTGTCTCCGCTTACTAATCAGCGTCAAGACGAGTGGGGAGGTTCTATTATTAATCGCGCCCGCTTGCTGATAAACATAGTCAGTCAGGTTCGAGCGGTTTGCGCTAAAGACTTTATTGTTATGGTAAAGCTTAACTCTGCAGATTTTCAGAAAAATGGTTTTTCTTTTGATGATGCCTGTGAGGTGGTAAATCGCTTGGAAGCCTTGGGTGTTGATGTTGTAGAACTGTCTGGCGGCAGTTATGAAGCGCCTGCCATGCAAGGGCAAACTCGTGACGACACCACGCTGGCCAGAGAAGCGTACTTTTTGGAATTTGCGCAGGCACTGGTAAGTAAAACTGATATTCCGCTTATGACAACTGGCGGTATAAAAAGGGCCGAGGTAGCAGAGGAAGTGATTGAGCAGGGCTGTGCCCTCGTTGGATTAGCCAGCGCCCTTGCTATTACCCCAGACTTAGCCAAAAAGTGGCAACAAGAATGGGCGTATTCGGGCATAATTCCACACTGCTCATGGAAAGATAAATCGCTTGCAAGCCTTGCGAATATGGCCATGGTGCGAAGACAACTTAGACGCCTAGGGAATAACCTAACCACCTTAAGAAACCCGTCACCGCTGTGGAGTCTGATTCTTGATATGCTACATCGCAAGAAAATGACGAAACGAGACGTAGGTTAAACCTATTACACTTCTTTTTTGGCAGCCCAAATAAAAACACAGCGTTAAACGCTGTGTTTCATCATTCTTTCTTTTTGACGCTGCCAATCTTTGTCTTTAATGGTGTCACGCTTGTCATGGGCGTGCTTACCTTTTGCTAGGTGAATTTCTAGTTTCACCCAACACTTTTTCCAATACATAGACGTGGCAACGATTGAATAACCTTGGCGGTCTCGCGCACCCATTAAGCGGTCAATTTCTCGTTTGTTCAGCAACAATTTGCGAGCACGCTCTGGAGCAGCGATAACGTGGGTAGAGGCTTGATTCAGCGGACTAATTCTACACCCTACCAAATACGCTTCGGCATTCTGGATAATAATGTATGCATCGGTAATGTTCACTTTACCGGCACGAATACTTTTAATTTCCCACCCTTGAAGCTCAAGTCCGGCTTCGAACTTGTCTTCTAGGAAATAGTCGTGACGCGCTTTTTTATTCTGCGCGATATTTCCTGTGGTGTTTTTGTTGGCTTTATTCTTTTTCATGCTGGCTATTATACTGATTGTTCAAAGGAATGTCTTTAGTTGTCATTGTTATCTTATATTGGGGCATTTGGTTCAAAACCGAATACGAGCGAACCAAATTTTCTGTGATACAATGCGGCCAAGAGTTTTAATTGTAGTGGAATCAATGCCAAGTATTCATAGAAGCGCGCTGGTAGCTCATAGCGCAGAAGCCATGTTTAACTTAGTCAACGATGTAGCTTCCTACCCAGAGTTTTTGCCAGGCTGTACCGATAGCAAAATCCTCGACACGTCAGCGCAAAGCATGAAAGCGTCATTGTTAGTGGCAAAAGCAGGTATCAAGCAATGGTTTACGACGCACAATGTGTTAGAGCCAGGTAAAAGTATTCAAATGCAACTGGTCGACGGTCCGTTTCGCTCGCTTACCGGTGGCTGGACATTTTCAGCGTTATCAGAAGAAGCCTGTAAAATTGAATTAAACCTAGAGTTTGAATTCAGCAATAAGCTAGCTGAAATGGCTTTTGGTAAAGTGTTTAACAGTTTAGCCAGCAGTATGGTTGCAGCGTTTACAGACCGAGCGCGGAGCGTGTACGCATGAGTAAGAAGCTCATCAATATTGAGGTTGCCTACGCGTTACCCACCAAGCAAACTATCATTGATGTTGCTATTCATGAAAATGCGACGGTAGAAGAAGGAATAAACGCGTCTAACGTGCTTGAGCAGTTTCCCGAGATTGATTTGAAAGCAACAAAAGTGGGTATTTGGAGCCGCGTGGTTAAGCTTCGCGACACGCTTACCGATGGCGACCGTATTGAAATTTACCGCCCGCTTATTGCTGACCCTAAAGAAATCCGCAAGCGCCGTGCTGAGAGAGCGAAAGAGGAAGGGCGCGCTGACAAAGTCACAGGTGGAAAGGTAAATCCACTTAAGGCGAAGTCATAGCAGTCAGCTGAGCGCTTCTACGCCAGCGCCAAAGATAGATACAAAAATGGCCTTCAAGTGAAGGCCATTTTTTTTAAAGACAAAGGCTATTAGCTTTTTTCTGAAATACTGCCTAACTCCAAGAAAGGGGAGGCATCAATATCTTCAGCATCCATCATGCTAGCAATTCGCTGAACGGTAGCGACCATTTGGCTTTGCTCCCACTCTTTAAGCTGTGAAAAACGCTCGACAAAGTGTTCTTGAAGCGGACGAGGGGCGTCAACCACTGCCTCTTTACCGCGTTCGGTTAAGAATACGCCCACTTTTCGTTTATCTTGCGTACTTCTTATGCGCGTAGCTAAGTCTCGTGATTCTAGTCTATCTAGAATATTCGTGATGGTTGCAGGGCTTAAGTTAATATTCTCTGCAATTTCTCGCACCATTATACCCGGGCGCTCTTCAATATTTTGCATCACCAATAACTGTGGGCCTGTTAAACCCACGTGTTTACTTAGCTGCTTGCTGCGTAGGTCTACAGCGCGTATTACGCGCCGTAGTGCCACTAATAGTTCTTCTTCTTTTCGCATGTTACTTCCAACAAATGCGTAACCCAACGGTTACTTAAGCAAATGAATAAAATGTTGGTGCTTATGATAGTGATCGATGACGTCATTAATGACCGAAATCTTCGACCAGCCCATAATATCATAGTTCTGACCACCTTCACTAAGGTGCACTTCGGCGCGATAGTACGTGGCCTTTTTGTTTTCGTCCAGTGCTGGTGTGTCACTTGGACCAAATTCAGGCTGTTCTGTCGATACAGGGTGCACAGCATAAATAAACTCAGGGTCATTGCCCATATCAACGGTTAATATGAGTGCTTCGTCGGTATCTTCAATTTTAATTTCAAATTGCTGTGCTTTAAACTCCTCGCTTACTTCTATTAGCGCAGGCTTCACCACTTTGTTGATATAACGACGAACGGCAGTTTCATCTGGAAAGGTCACAATATTTTCAAGGCGCTCTTTCCAGTTTTTATCAGAGTCATTATGCTGCGGTGTACCCGTTAGTACTTGTAAACTTTCACGTTTGTACGCCTCAATACGAAGGGCTTTCAATAGTCCCGCTATGGCGATAAGCAGCACAATAGCAAATGGCAGTGCGGCAGCAATCGTCATAGTTTGCAGCGCGCCAAGCCCACCAGCGTAAAGCAGCACTGAACTCACCACACCAACGCCAACAGCCCAGTATACTCGTTGCCACAACGGCGTATTGTTTTCACCGTGTGAACACAACATATCGACAACCATGGCACCCGAATCACATGAGGTTACAAAGAAAACAATGACCATCAATACTGCTATTAGGCTTAGTACTGAAGCGAAAGGGAACTGTTCTAAAAATACAAACAGTGCCACTGAGCTATCTTCATTTACCATTTGTGCAAGTACGTCTTTACCTTGTACTAACACCTGATCAATAGCGGCGTTGCCGAATACGGTCATCCAAAATAGTGTAAACGCTGATGGTATAAGCAGTACGCCCATTACAAATTCACGAATGGTTCTACCGTAAGAGATACGCGCGATAAACAGGCCAACAAACGGTGCCCATGCTAACCACCAACCCCAGTAGAAGATCGTCCAGCCGCCAATCCAGTCTGTTTTCTCATAGGCGAACAGGTTAAATGTGTTGCGCACCAAATCAGACAGATAAGCCCCAGTGTTCTGCATGAACGCTTGTAGTAAAAATACGGTTGGGCCTAAAAAAAGAACAATTAAAAGCAGCAGTAAGGCTAAAACCATATTAGTTTCTGACAGACGGCGTATGCCTTTTTCCAGGCCAGTAGTTACAGAAATTACGGCTAAACCAATAACGCCTGCCATTATAGCTATTTGAACACCAGTATTTGACGGTAGACCAAATAAATAGTTAAAACCCGCATTTACTTGCGAAGCACCCAAGCCTAGCGACGTAGATACACCAAACACCGTTGACGTAACCGCGAATATATCAACCACGTGCCCAGGCCAGCCATAGATCCGGTCACCAATTAACGGGTATAAAGCAGAACGCAGTGTAAGAGGTAAGTTTTGACGGTACGCAAAATAGCCCAAAATCAACGCCACTACTGCATAAATTGCCCAAGCATGAACACCCCAATGGAAAAATGTGGTTTTCATTGCTTCGCGAACAGCGTCAATACTTTCAGCCTGTGCAGTGGGGGGCGCTAAAAAGTGCATTAAGGGCTCGGCAACGCCAAAGAACATAAGCCCAATTCCCATTCCTGCTGCAAACAACATACTAAGCCAAGTCCCAAAGCTAAATTCGGGGCTTGCGTGATCTGGGCCTAACTTAATTTCGCCGTAGCGTGACATTCCGAGGAAAACAACAAACACCACAATTACTGCGACAGTAAATACATAAAACCAACTACCGTTGGTCACAATTGCGCTCTGAAGCTTTTGGAAAAGCGCGTCTGCTGTCTCAGGAGCACCAGCAGCGAAGATAAGTAAACATAGGATTAAAGCTGACGATGTAATAAACACCGGCTTGTTGAGTGGAGATTTATTTTCGTTCTCAATCACGCAGTAAATTCCTTTCACCTTTTATAAATTTCGTTATATACGCAGAAATATACCGCATGGTGCATTTTTTATAAACATCAAATGAAATTATTAGATTTGTATGTATTTGGTAGGTGGGTCAAAGTGCAGTCTTTTTTCTTCAATTGTTTTTACGATAAAAATTAGACTTTCTGCTAGGTTTTAGGTGTTTTTGGTTAATTATTAATCGTTAGAGTAGAAATAATTAATAGATTGTGTATCGTAATATATGATCTTTTTGATATGTGTTTTAAGTAAACACTGTCCGAAGAATAAAAAAACAATTGAAGGAAACACACACAAATGCGAAAAACTCAGCTTAGCTGTGCAATCATCGCTGCACTGGCATCCACCTCTCTGGCTGCGCAAGAAACTAAAGCGCCCGCTAAACTTGAAACCATAGAAGTTACCGCCACGAAAAGAAGTGAATCAATCCAAGATGTCCCTGTCGCAGTCTCTGCGTTAGATGGAAAAGCATTAGAAAACCTCGGTATTGATAACTTCCAAGACTACGTAGAGTTTTTACCGAATGTGGTATTCCAAGGTACAGGTCCAGGGCAAAACGAAATATACATTCGTGGTGCGGCGACAACGCAATCAAGCATTACCCTGTCATCTGTTCAAGCACTTCAGCCCTCAGTGGCTTTCTATCTTGATGAAATGCCTGTTTCTATGGCTGGCCGAAACTTAGATATTTTTGCGACCGATGTTGAGCGTGTAGAGGTTCTACCTGGGCCGCAAGGTACGTTATTTGGTGCGAGTTCTCAGGCAGGTACAGTTCGTCTAATCACAAACAAGCCAGATCATTCTGGTTTTGCTGCAGGCTTCGATACCAGTATCTCTACCACAAAAGGCGGAGATATGAGTAACACGGTGGAGGCATATTTCAACGTTACTCCAACTGACAACCTTGCGCTGCGTGTGGCTGCCTACAATGAAAGTCAGGGCGGTTGGATTGACAACATTGAAAATGAGCCAGGAAATGGTGGTTACATTGGAAGTGCAGTAGTTATTGATCGTATTTCTGGAAATGCATTGCAGAAACAGGGCATCGATCCGGCTGCGATGGATGCACGTCGTGAAATCAATGGTTTTACCCGCAGTGAAGCAGCCGTTGTGTCGCCAAGAAACAGCGAACATGTTGAAGATAACTTTAATGACGCGGTTTACTCAGGGGCGCGATTCGGGTTGTCTTACATTATCAACGAAGATTGGGATGTACTGGTTCAACACACTCAACAAACACTTGATACAGAAGGTGTGTTTGCCTACGACCCCACAGTGGAAGGCGAAAGCTCGGCAATTCGCTTTCAAAGCGATGAAAACTCCGACGAATTTGGCTTAACCACATGGACCCTAAATGGTCGTTTGGAAAAACTAGATGTGGTGTATACCGGTGGTTACCTTGACCGTGAAATAGACACGCTTACCGATTACACAGGCTACACCAACGGCGGCTTATTTTCCGCGTACTATGTGTGTACGCACTATGAAACGCCAGATAATCCAGATGACGCGCGCTGCCTCGATCCAAGTAAATACTACAAAGAAGACACCACTAGCACTCGCTTAACCCACGAACTACGTTTCAGCACAACGATGGATACACCATGGCAGCTAACGGCGGGTGTGTTTTATGACGAACAGGAAGTAGGCTCGGTAGGCCAGTTTAAAATCGCAAGCCCTGAAATCTTTGAGAACCTTGCGGGTTCATGGAATGCGCTGGCGGGTGACCGTGGAATTAACAGCGATGGTGGCCCTTTCTCTCCTGAAATTAGCTTTGTAAACGATGTTACGCATACTATCGAGCAGATCGCAGTATTTGGTCAGCTAGGCTATGAAATTACTGATACGCTTACTGCTACCATTGGTGCGCGCTGGTATCAAATTGACGATATTTATCGCGGCGCTACATCAACACGCGACGTAACAGGCCGATTAGAAGCCTATGGTCAAGGCGTGCTAGATCCCGCCGTTTATGATGGTTTGGGTCTTGACGGCCAAGGTGTTGTAGATGCTATCCAAGATGGTTCATTGGAAATTGGATTACTAGACGGTGACGGTGTACTCACTGTTGACGATACCATCTTCAAATTTGGCCTTGACTGGAAAGTAAATGAAAACGTATTGCTTTTCGCGAACTATTCAGAAGGCTTCCGTCCACCAGTAACTAACAGACTAGGTGGTGACGCAGCGGCAAATGACACTGGGGCCTTTGCGGATTTCCGTGTTCCGGTTTACTCAACAACAGATACGCTGGATAACTACGAAATTGGCCTGAAAGGTGATTTCTTAGACGGTATCTTGCGTGTTAATGCTACTGGTTACTATTCAGAAATCAGTGACTTGCAAACGTCGCGTTTCGACCCAGCAAATATTAGTTTCTTAGTCTTTACCGATAATGTTGGTGATGCAGAAGTTAAAGGGATTGATGCAGACATTACTTGGTTAGCAACAGATAACCTAGTCATTAACGCAGCATTTAGCGTACTGGATACTGAACTGGTTAGTATTAACCCTGAACTAGAAGGTATTGCGGCTGGCGTAGGCAGTGAGCTTCCGTACTCTGCTGATTTCTCAGGCAACATTAGCGCACGTTATTTCTTTGAGTTAGATGGCGGTAAAGAAGGGTATGTTAATGCATCACTTACCTATACCGGCGACCGTCTTGCTGGCATGGTGATGAACGCCTATGCCATGGAAGATGCAACTCGATTGATTTATGGCACGGGCTCGGGTCTGAAAATTAAAGATGAGGGTGACGAGTTTAAAGGCGCAACATATCCAGGTGCAGATGGTGAAACAATTCGCGGTGGCCGCTACATTCAGGAAAGTTACGTGATTGGTAATGTATCTGTGGGGATGACGTATCAAAACTGGAAAGTTGAAGCATTCGTTGATAACGTTTTCGACAAATCTGCAATCTTGAACATTGATACACAGCAGTATACGCCTAAGGTTGTGACTAATCGCCCTCGTACTATAGGTCTTCGCTTCTCTTACGATTACTATTAATAGTCGTTCGTCGTAAACGAAGAAGTAGATTGTACACAGTGCATTAAACGGCAGGCCTAGGCCTGCCGTTTTCATTACTTATCTTAGAAAAATTCGGTAGTATTAAATACATACCCTTTTGGCTCTCGCCAATTATCACCTGCGCTACCAAGAATTATAACGAAGGCTATGACAACAGAAGATTTTCAAAATCAAGTTCGCGCTATTAAGCAAGCGCTTCAACGCGGTCAGTTATCAACTGCGAAATCGTATATTCAAGATTTATTGTCCTTGTCGGTAAATGAGCAGCAAAAAGCAGAAGTACTTTATTTGGCCGCTGTCACTTACAGGCTCTCGAACCAACATAGCGATGCTTTTAAGGCTATCGACACTCTTCTATCTCTTCGCCCAGATTACGGCAGGGGATACCAAGAGCTTGCATACTGTCATGAAGCTGTGGGAGACCAGCAAAACGCAGCAAGTGCGTTCTTTAAAGCAACGCATTTTAACCCCGCTCTTATAAGCAGTTGGAAAAAGCTGCTCTTAATCTATCAAAATCATCGCGACGCTACCGCTGAACAAATGGCATCAAATCAGATTGCGCATTTGCAGTCTCTTCCTCCGCCAATTCTGGGTGCCTACGACCTTATGTACGAAAAGCAGTTCGCTGCGGCAGAGCAAGTGTGCCGCCAATTTTTGGCTAAACAAAAGCATCACCCTGAAGCTATGATGTTGTTGGCTGAAATTGGTATGCAGTTGAAGGTGTACAGTGATGCAGAATTTTTGTTGGAAAGTTGTGTGGAATTATACCCGGACAACGAGCGAGCGGCGCTAGCGTATCAAAACGTGCTTTCAAAGTTGGGTAAGTTTCCCGAGGCCGTAAACGTTGCGCGACAAAGACTCTCAAAAAGCCCAGACAGCTTTGTTATTAAAACCAGTCTTGCCCATGCGCTTGTTGGTGTAGGGCAATTAGATGAAGCGATAGATATTTACCATGGCGTACTAGAACAAACGCCAGATAGACCTAAAGTTTGGGTGTCGTTGGGTCATGCACTAAAAGCCAAAGGCGATACTGCCGATGCGGTTAACGCTTACGAAAAAGCGGTAGGTTTTGCCCGCGACTATGGTGATGCCTATTGGAGCTTGGCGAATACGAAGACGTATAAGTTTAGTGACAAGATGCTTAAGCAAATGACTGAGCAAGCCAGCAATGATGCAATTAACTTAGACGATAAAATTCATATTTGTTTTGCGCTCGGAAAAGGGTTTGAAGATAACGCTCAGTATGACAAGGCCTTTGCGTATTACCAGCAAGGTAATGCGCTTAAACGCAGTACGCTTCAATTCGATATTGGGAAAACCGAGCAAGCATTAGATGCTCAGCAACAGGCTTTTAGTCAAGACGATTTCAAAAAAACACAGGGTTGCCAAGCGCCAGATCCTATTTTTATTGTCGGCCTTCCACGTGCTGGCTCTACACTGCTTGAGCAGATCCTAGCGTCGCACTCTAATGTCGACGGAACCATGGAGCTGCATGACATTCTGGGTATAGCGTCTTCGCTCAGCCACCAATCTACGCCATATCCGTTTAATATTTCAGCATTGAGTGAAGAAACACTGGCGAAACTTGGTGAGCAATATATTCAGCAGACCCGTGCATATCGTCAAGGCGCACCGTTATTTATTGACAAAATGCCCAACAATTTCATTCATATTGGGCTTATTAAGAAGATACTGCCTAACGCTAAAATTATTGACGCGCGAAGGGATCCAATGGATTGCTGTTTTAGTGGGTACAAACAACTATTTGGTGAAGGGCAAGAGTTTAGCTACTCGCTAAGTGATATTGGCCGATATTACAATGCGTATGAAAAGTTGATGTCACATTGGCATACGGTGATGCCCGGCGACATTTTAACGGTGCAGCACGAAGATGTGCTCGACGATTTAGAAGGGCAGGTTAAGCGTCTTCTGGCGTTCTGCGGTTTAGAGTTTGAAGAGGCATGCTTAGCGTTTCATAAAACCAAGCGGATAATCAAAACTCCAAGCTCAGAGCAGGTCCGTCAGCCTATTTACAAAACGGGGATGGGGCAGTGGAAGCCATTTGAATCTAATTTGGAAGCGCTGAAGGACGCGCTTAAGACGCAGTAGAAGCGCCTTGCGTTAAATAGCCGTATCTAGCGTAACTAGACTGAACTTGGGCTTTATCCTAAGCCAAGCTTTTGAAACTAGACGGTTACTTATTTACAGCGTTACAGCATCTTTAGAATAAAACGAGGCACGACTTTTACCGTGCCTCGTGTTTTTTGACACTTAAAGGCGTCAAGCCTGTGCCATTAGAGCCATTCCTAACGCTTATGGTTGATAAGGTAACGAAGATTGGTGAAGGATAATTCTAATTTTACCGTCGTCGCATTGCTTGAAGACAAAGCTCTTGTTCACAAAAATATGGCTGTCGTCTGCACCAATAAAATGTACGTTGCATTGAACAATGGCTAACTCGCCGTTCAATATGAAATCTTCCTTGCTATACCAAACCTTTACCCAAGGCTTAAGCTTGAACCCATTGTCGTTGGGGTAGTCGCTATTGCCACCTACGAAGTAGGAAAGCGCCCCTTCTTTCGTTGGACGAAATGTTTGAGCACCAAACGTTAAGGTAGGTTTAAACAGTACCTTCCCATTATCGTAATCGTAGTTTTCAGATAAAACCTTTGATGCGAACGCCTTCGCATCGCCACCTTCAGCGTGTACTTTTCCCACCGCAACAACATTGTCGCACCAAGTCTGAAGGGCTGTATGTACCATCTCTTCTGTAAACATGACGCTAACTCCTTTAATTAATGGTTATGTTATACTGTATCAATTGTGTTTTAACAATATCGTTAAATCAATGAAATGTAACTGATTATCCGTGATAGATAATTGCTATCAGCGAAAGGTCACGGAGCATGCGATGATGCTAGCCACTAAAGAAATTAGGAGCTTTCGCTAACTATTATAAGAACAGCTTTTAACCTATACTTCATACAAAATAGACGCATTGCCATAATAATAATGAGATCTCTATTAGCCACCGTTTTATTATTCCTAGCGCTTTTTGTATTTCATGCAAATGCCGCGATTAAAGATATTCAGCCTCTTTGCCAGGATAGTGTCGACGAATGTTTATCGAAAATCAGAGCACAGCAATCTCTATTAGATAAGAACACACCACCATGGTGGGACCTTCAAGTAAGAAGGTTTGATATCTTATTTAACTTTCAACGTTATGATGAGCTTTATGCCCTTCTAAGACCTTGGCTTGAAGCTACAAATTTGAAAGGAATGCCAGAGTACAAGCCACTAGTTTCTCTGTTTTTCGGTAAGTGGTTACGTGCCAGTGGCCGAGAGCAGGAAGCAAGAATAGCGTTAACTAAATCTTTGACGGGCTTGAGAGCACAATATGAAAAGATGCCGTCCCCTCAACTAGGTATAAGGGTTTTAAATCTTTTGACTGTGCTTGGTAAAACGAAAGAAGCGCAGGACTTTGCTGAGCAACTGGAAGGTGAAAACTATAATGCGCCTGTCTTTTACCATGAGATCTTTGCTGAGCTTGGGCACGCCGCGCTAAAAGAAGGCGATAACGCAAAACATATTGAATATCGAATTAAATCGTTGAATTGGGCGTTGAAGCTACCCGATTATCAACAGCAAGCTATCGCCTACAGCAATTATGCTGTAGCGCTTCGCAACAATAGGAATTATCAGGAGGCAGAGCAGGCTTTCCTGAATGGTTTAGCATGTGCAGAGCAAGCGAAGGATATCGCTCAAATTAACAGTATTAAGTTACGGATAGCGGAAAACGCTACGCTTGGCAACGACCCTGAAAAAGCGAGACGTTGGCTCAAGCAAATATCTGTTGAGGGGCTTCCATCTTTACAGCTATCGCGCTACCGAAAATTGGTAAAAGATAACGCACCGCATTAATCGATAGGTTCATTTCGATTAGCTACAGGCAAAATGCACATTGCGGCACGCTTTTTTGTTTTCCAATTGTTAGATTCACTAATACTTACGGCGCTTCAGTCCAGTCTCGGCTAAAATCTTTGCCGAAATTTCTTCAATAGAATATTTAGTGCTGTTCAAAAACGGAATTTTTTCCTTTCTATACAGGTTCTCAACCTCACGAAGCTCCATCCTACATTGTGGTAGCGATGCGTATTTACTGTTTGCGCGTCGCTCTGAACGTATCTGATGTAGTCTATCGGCTTCAATTGTTAGTCCGAAGAGTTTGTTTTTAAATCGTCTTAGGGCAGGAGGCAGTTTCAGCATGTCTCCCATGTCTTCTTCTGTAAAAGGGTAGTTCGCTGCTTTTATTCCGTATTGAAGGGCTAAGTAAAGACTTGTTGGCGTTTTACCCGAGCGTGAAACACCAGTAAGAATGATGTCTGCTTCATCATAATCTTTTAGATTAGAGCCATCGTCATTAGCCAATGCGTAGTTTACGGCCTCAATTCTAATATCGTAGGTGGTTTCGTGGATACTGTGTGTACGATGTTTTTCTGGTTTTGAAGGAACACCCAATACTTTTTCCAGTGGCGCTACGAATTGATCGAGAAAATTATAGTTAATGCCCACAGATTTCGAGATTATTTTGCGAATATCTACATTCACAATTGTATAAAAAACGAGCGGCCTTTCTCCGGTGTCTTGAAAACTTTCAGAAATTTGCTGTAAAACTTTGTGAGCTTGTTCCTCAGTTTCAACGAAAGGAATGGTGTTGTGATTGAAAGAAACGGGAAACAGGGAAAGCAGGGCGTGGCCGAAGACCTCTGCAGTGATGGCTGTACCATCTGAAATATAAAAAGCTGTGCGCACAACATATCCTTAACATTGGTGTAATTTTATTACAAAAGTAATAAAGGGTTTACATTCTGAATTTCCCCATTCTAAGATGATTTCGTCGAAAAGCTACACGGTTCTTGTGAATGATGGCAAATATCAATAGGTTTGCTGTCAAACGTAATGGACAGCGTTAACAGTGGTTTTCACCACATATCGACTACAATTTGATGAGTTTCAGGTGACAAAAAGCACAAACCTGAAATTAACCTCATACCCTACACATAAAAAAGCTGGAGGCTTGGGCTGTGCAAGAATACGTACTTTGGTATCAAGAACTGGGCATGCATGATGTGGGTCGCGTAGGCGGCAAAAATGCATCATTAGGCGAGATGATTTCAAACCTGGCGAACGCCGGTGTGCAGGTGCCGGGAGGTTTTGCTACCACCGCCGAGGCATTTAATGAGTTTCTAGAGCAAAGTGGCCTAGAAGCGCGCATTCACGAAGTCTTAGACTCGTTAGACGTAGATGACGTAAACGCACTGACCGAAGCGGGTAAGAATATCCGCCAGTGGATCATCGACACACCTTTCCAAGGAAAGCTAGAAGAAGAAATCAAAACTGCGTTTGTCACATTACAGGGTGATGCGGGTGAAGAAGCGTCATTTGCAGTGCGTTCATCAGCCACGGCTGAAGATATGCCTGATGCGTCTTTCGCAGGTCAACAAGAGACTTTCCTAAACGTTAAAGGCTATGAAGCCGTGCTTGTGGCAATTAAGCACGTGTTCGCATCGCTATTTAACGACCGCGCTATTTCATATCGCGTTCACCAAGGATACGACCACAAAGGCGTGGCGCTATCTGCAGGCATTCAACGCATGGTGCGTAGTGATATCGCATCATCAGGCGTTATGTTTACTATCGATACAGAGTCTGGCTTTGAAGACGTTGTATTTATTACCAGCTCATTTGGTTTAGGTGAAATGGTGGTGCAGGGTGCGGTTAACCCTGATGAATTCTATGTTCACAAACCAACACTTGATAAAGGCCTGCCTGCTATCGTTCGTCGTAACCTTGGTAGTAAGCTGACTAAAATGGTGTACTCAGATGATGAAGCACACGGTAAGCAAGTGTCTATTGTCGATATTGATGCAGCTGACAGCAAAACCTTCTCGTTGACTGATGACGAAGTAATGGAGCTTGCTAAACAGGCGCAGATCATTGAAAACCACTACAAGCGTCCTATGGACATCGAGTGGGCAAAAGATGGCGCAGACGGCAAACTTTACATTGTTCAGGCTCGCCCTGAAACGGTACGCAGCCGTGAAGACTCACAGAGCATCGAGCGATTCCAGTTGAAAGGTCAAAGCAACATTGTTTGTGAAGGCCGTGCAATTGGACACAAAATCGGTGCTGGTGTAGCGAAAGTGCTTGATTCAATTGAAGAGATGGACAAAATCCAAGCGGGTGATGTTCTGGTAACTGACATGACAGACCCTGACTGGGAACCTATCATGAAGAAGGCTTCTGCTATTGTTACCAACCGTGGTGGCCGTACTTGTCACGCGGCAATCATCGCGCGTGAGTTAGGTATTCCAGCGGTTGTGGGTTGTGGTAACGCGACTGACAGTATCAAGAACGGCGACAAAATTACTGTGTCTTGTGCTGAAGGTGACACTGGTTTTATCTACGGTGACGAACTAGAGTTCGACGTTGTGACCTCACGTATTGACGCAATGCCTGACCTACCGCTGAAAGTCATGATGAACGTGGGTAACCCCGACCGCGCATTTGATTTTGCTCGCTTGCCAAACGCAGGTGTTGGTCTTGCGCGTCTTGAGTTTATTATCAACCGCATGATTGGTGTGCACCCTAAAGCTCTACTTAATTTCGACAGCCAGCCTGAAGAGTTGAAAGAAGAAATTAGCGATATGATTGCAGGCTACGAGTCGCCTACGGAATACTACATCGAGAAATTGGTGGAAGGTATTTCAACCATTGGCGCAGCATTCTCGCCAGAGAAAGTTATTGTTCGTATGTCAGATTTCAAATCGAACGAATACTTCAACTTAGTGGGCGGTTATCAATACGAGCCAGACGAAGAAAACCCAATGTTGGGTTTCCGTGGTGCAAGCCGCTACATCTCTGAAGATTTCCGCGATTGTTTTGCCCTTGAATGTGAAGCCATAAAGCGCGTTCGCAACAAAATGGGCTTGACCAATGTTGAGATCATGATCCCGTTTGTTCGTACATTAGAAGAAGGTCGTCAAGTTATCGAGCTTCTTGAAGAGCAGGGACTTAAGAAAGGTGAAAATGGCCTTCGCGTTATCATGATGTGTGAACTGCCATCAAATGCTTTGCTTGCTGATAAGTTCCTAGACATTTTCGACGGTTTCTCTATTGGATCTAACGACTTAACGCAGTTAACCCTCGGTCTAGATCGCGACAGTGGTCTTATCGCGCACTTGTTTGATGAACGTGATGAAGCGGTGAAGGCATTGTTGTCAATGGCAATTCAGGCAGCGAAGAAGCGTGGAAAATACGTAGGCATTTGTGGTCAAGGTCCATCAGATCACGAAGACTTCGCCGCGTGGCTGGTACAAGAAGGGATTGATTCGGTATCACTTAACCCTGATACCGTGGTTGAAACCTGGCTTTACCTGGCTGAAAAGCACGGCTAATTACGTAGCTCGGATGTGAAGGCGAGATAGGGTCAGAATTATCTAGTTTTCCATCTAACGTCGTGTTATTTCACGACGTTATCGCTTTGATATTATTGAAAAAGAGACCATAAGGTCTCTTTTTTGTTAGGCAACTTAAAGTGATGGCCACTCATCTAGAAGCAAATCTTTGCTCGTGTTTCATTCCTTAAAAAAACTGTGGTTATTTAGCAAAACTATGCATTTTTGCGTGTTGACAACATGACTTTGTGTAATTAAAAATGTAATATTACAAAGTGACTTTCACTTTGAATCTTTGATTAATAATTAACTTGGTTGAATTCTCATGGCACATAATGACAGCGCAGTTTCAGTAAATACTTCCGAAGAAAACGTTATGCAATCACGCTCTGTGGTAGAGCAGTTGGCGGAAGCGCAAAAAGAAATTAACGAGCTTAAAATGCAGTTAATGTGGATGGAACGCAACTACGAGTAAGAATAACCTATTAGAATAAGGCGGGAATTAACCGTCAAACACTGAAAGTGTTTTCCTTTTAATTGTAAGGTTACAGGTTGATTTACAGTTTGAATAAAAGGAGGTCATGTTGGCCTCCTTTTTTGTCTCTAATGGTTGTTTGCTGCTCTTAAGCAATGGCTTAGTTAGTTGGAAATGGCGAATATGCTAATGACTAGGTTTTTTCGCCTTTTTGATGTGCAATAAAACTCAAGACCTTCTTATATTACTTGGTTAAATTATGTCCGGTTGGATTAGTGTGCTATTGTAAATAACGTTTGGCTAGCAGTATGCATGAGGCAGGGAGGGAAACTACGATGGCTTATAAATTTAAGTTTTTTGCACAACCTGTAATCAGTAACATCAGAACGTTCTGTGAAGCTGCGCTGGTTGAATTCACTATTGGTCTGATATGTGCAGTTTTCGCCTATGCAAGTTATGGTGTATTTATTCACCTTTTTGTTGCTTGCGTTGTTATCTCGATAGCGTGTTTTTGCCTAAGTATCTATAACTTATATAGTCTTTTCTATTATTCATAAAGCAATTCGCTTTTTCGCTACTATTGAGACACACCCGAATACAGCATACATCCATAAAAAAAGGGTTAACACTGTGTGTTAACCCTTTTTGATATGATTGCCTGTCTTAAATAGCGTTAGTATTTATTCATCAAACCAGCGATTAAGCCGAATCTATAGAATGCTTACGCTTTAAGCTGGTTACCAATAGGTAGCTGGCGAATACGCTTACCGCATGCAGCAAAAATGGCATTGCACAGCGCTGGCGCATACACGGGGGTTGCAGGTTCACCTACACCTGCTGGCGGCGCATCGCTTTCAATTACTTCAACTTCTACCTCTAGTGGTGAATCGCTCATGCGTGGTACACGGTAGTTGTGGAAGTTACTCTGCTGTACACGCCCTTTATCAAACGTTATACCGTCACTGATTGCTGTTGTTATACCGTAAACCGAGCCGCCTTGGGTTTGGTTTTTAACCGTATCGGTGTTAACTACAGTACCTGCATCAATAGCTACCCATGATTTAATCACGCTAAGATCGCCAGCGTCAGACACCTCAACTTCAACCACAGTAGCAACGTAAGTTAAAAAGCTACGGTGCGCAGCAATACCCAGTCCGCGGCCTTTAGGCATGTTGCGGCCCCAGCCTGCCATGTCAGATACTTTCTCAATTACATTACGAAGACGGCCTGTATCCAAAGGATAAACCGACTTATCACCCCAATAGTTTTGATATTCGGCTTTTTGATCCGTCACATCAATAATTCTATCAGGACCAATTACTTCCAATAGGTAATTTTTAGGGTCTTTGCCTGCTTTGTGGGCTGCTTCATTAATAAACGACTGTACAGCAAACGCGTGGAAGATGTTCGATACTGAACGCATCCATCCAATACGGGCTTTGGCTGGCGCTTCACCGCGCTCTAACTTCATGTTGGGCGTAAGAATAGGGTTATCCGTAAAGCCCAAATCTAACTCAAAGCTAAAGGGTGCGTTCGCGCCCTCTTGGAACGTAGAGGCAATAGGTGAAAACGCGGTTCTGTGAAGATAAGCGTCAATTTTACCGTTTTCATCAAGTGCAGCTTCAACATGTTGAGCGGAAACCGCGTGATAGAAACCGTGCTGAATATCATCTTCACGTGTCCATTGAACGCGAATTGGCTTGCCCGTTTTCATTGATAGGAATGCTGCTTCCGCTGAAAAGTCAGGCTTAGACTTACGCCCGAAAGCACCACCTAGCATGGTAACGTGAACATTGATTTTTTCTTTGTCCATGCCAACCATAGCGCCCACGGTTTCCATATCAGCCTGCGGATTTTGTGTTGCTGCCCATACGTCAACGCGATCTTTATAGTACATGGCAGTAGCACATGGTGGCTCCATTGGGGCTTGTGCTAAATGCGGCACGTAATAGTCAGCAACCAGCTTGTCGCTGGCTTTTTCTAAAACGCTCAACGCATCGCCTTTTTCTCTAACAAGCGCTTGAGGTGCATTTACTGTGTTAAGCAACTGCTCTTTAAAGTTCGCTGAGTTATAGTCGCCATTTGCGCCATCGTCCCAGGTGACGTCTAACGCTTTGCGGCCTTGCCATGCTGCCCATGTGTTGTTAGCTATAATGGCTAGCCCACCTTTTGGTTGGAACTGAGGCGCACCTTTTGGCGCTGGAATTTCAATTACATCAACAACGCCATTAACCGCTTTTGCTTTATCTGCATTGAAGCTTTTCACCTTACCGCCCACTACAGGTGGGCGTTCGATTATAGCAACAAGTGCTTTTGGCTCGCGCACGTCGGCGGCGAAGGTTGCTTTACCGGTAACGATATCTTGAAGGTCGATATGCGCCATACCGGTATTGATGTAACGCCATTCTTTCCTTTCTTTAAGCTTAAGCTTATCTGCTTCTGGCGGCGTAATGGTTAATGCATCGTCTATTAAGTCTTTATAAGCAAGCGTTTTACCTGAAGTGTGTGTTACCACATGCTGCTCGGCAACACAGGTACTTGGCTCAACACCCCAACGCTTAGCTGCTGCATGTTGCATCATATAACGCACGCTTGAGCCCATTTCTCGAAGACGCTGCATATTGAAGCGGATACTACGCGAGCCATCGGTGTTTTGGTCACCGTATTTGGGGTCGCCTTTGCCTTGAATAACAATGACTTTGTCCCACGCAGCTTCCATCTCGTCAGCTACAATTTGCGCAATGGCGGTTCGGATCTGTTGACCCATTTCGCTGCGGTGACACGTTACTTCAACCATGCCGTCAGGGCGAAGTGCAATGAACAAGTTTGCGCGCTTTGCGTTTTCCGCCGGCTTTGCTAATACGCCAGCCATGGCGCGAGGTGCACCACCCATAAAATAGGTACCAAGAACCAGTGCACCCGCCGCTGCTGTCGATTTTAAGAAACTGCGGCGATTCATATCAAAATAGGTATTCTCACTCATGCTTCTTCTCCCGCTTGGGTTGGGTCAAAGTAGCTAACGCCAGCGTTGCTGCTTATTGATTTCGACGCAGACTTAATGGCCTTGTGAATGCGAGGGTACGTGCCGCAACGACAGATGTTGCCCGACATATTCTCAACAATTTCTTCGTCACTTGGCGTTGGGTTGGTTGATAATAGACTGGCAGCTTGCATGATTTGCCCACATTGACAGAAACCACATTGTGGTACTTTATGTTCTACCCACGCTTTTTGGACAGGGTGATCGCCATTTTCGCTTAGCCCTTCAATAGTGGTAATTTTTCTGCCTTGAACGGCTGATACAGGCAATACGCAAGAGCGTTGTGCCATGCCATCAATGTGAACAGTACAAGCGCCACATTGCGCCATACCACAGCCAAACTTAGGTCCTGTAAGATTTAATTCGTCACGAAGGTACCACAACACTGGTGTTGATGGGTCACCAGAAAATTCGTGTTTGTTACCATTAACGGTAAACGTGATCATGGTCTTGTCTCCATAGGTAAGCGAAAGATATGACTTGGACCAGATTGTTTAAATCTGGCCTACCCAAGCAGCGCAATGCGGGGTCAACGCATTGCACAAAATCATATCGATACGGTTACATTGCCTGATGATACGAACTATCTAAGATGCTGAGCATGCTCAGATAATTGCCACTATTATTATTGTTAAAGGCTTCGCAATTTATACTTTAGATTACGTTAACACGCATTGCATCATTACGCATTTACATAAGTTTAATTGCTAACACTTTGCGACAAAGTGGTGAGAGATGAAGAGGGAGGCGAAACGCACTGTGCGTTATGGCGTGCTCAACTTTCTAAAAGCACACCTGTTAGAACAAAAACAATTAACGCAGCTTTCGCATAAGAAGAAAACGATCAATTCTACGGGCACCATTCGTCATTGTTTTTTGGCTGTATTTGAGCCAGCTTCGCGCTTTTGGCCAGTCGTAACTTAAGAGCACTAAACCGCCTATCACTAACAAGATAGAGCCCGGAAGTAATGTTAGAACAATACCGCCGATAAACAAGATTGCTCCAAGGGTAAGTCTTACTATTCGCATGTATAAACACTCGGCTTGGTGAAGTTTTCATCTCGCAGTTTCGCCCAAAGATGCACATTTGCCAATATGAAAAATGTAAATGTTTGTGCCCGATCTTTGAATAACTGGGTGTTGGGTATTCTTAAAGATTGTCGAATAAGTAAGCGGTTAACACCTTCGGTGGGCACAATGCCCTAATTGCGGTGGAAAGCAGGGATGAAATAAAGTACAAAGATAAAAAAGGCGTACGCTACGAAATAGTGGCAAAACTGCCTAGAAGGTAACTGAGACATGGGTATCAAGTAGCAGTACTAGTAAGAACAGATAACGATAATAATGAGAGTAAAAATGGCAGAACAACCAGAAAACCAACCAATCAGTGATGAAGAACGCGCAACATGGGTGCGAGAGCAGTTTCAAAAGGCAAACAAATTTTTAGCGGAAAATGGCGTGTTGTTTGATTCTGTTATTACCGAAGAAAGTCGTTATTTAATGCCGTACCTTGCAGTTTGGAAAATTAGAGCAATGGACAGTAAACGCTATTGGGTTATTAGTGGTGATTTACCTTCTGATTACACATCAGTCGATAACGCCAAAGACGCCAAGGACGTACTGCGTCACTTTGCTATGCATTGGCAGTTGAAAGCAGAAAACCTTATTAATGCAGAGGGCGCAGACGATACCCAAAAGGCGTTTGGTGCTTTACTAATTAATCGTGCTGAAAGCTTGTTTGCCATGCAGAACGCGCCAGATCTTTGGAACTAATTCCAGGCAATAGCCTGTATTAGTGAGACGGTTTGTAAATACATAGCTTAATGAAGTTGAGTCACGTCCGGAAGAGGAAATCGCTCTGCCGGACATTTTAGGCGCTGTCTTGGAACGCCTGCGTCCATAAATACTTGCCCGTCGGGAATAAAACCAATGGATTGGTGATAGGACACGCTTTCTAAATTGCAGACTACTTTGATAATGGGGACGTTGTTTTGCTTTGCCGTGTTAATCAGCGCTTCAAACAAAGCGCGATAAACAGGCAATGTTCTGTGGCAGCGCTTAACAGCAATTCGGCCTAGTTCACCTCGTTTGGTTAAGCGCCCAGTGGCAATGGGTTCGTTTTCATCATTGACGATAAGCACATGGCACGCCGAGCTGTCGTGTTCGTCGAACTCGCTTGCCTCGGGGACGCGCCACTCTAAAACAAATACATGTTCCCTTAGTGCTTTCAGTCGATGTTTATCCTTTTCCCAATCGACGTTTTGTATCGTAAACGCCATACTTACCTGTTAACCTTCGAACCATTCCCAGTAACCATTATTGATAAGTGTAGTTAAGGTTTCTAAAAATGTAAAAGAAGGCGCGTCTTGGCAACACGTTGCGTTCAAAACGCCTCCTGATGCCAGCACTTCAAACCATTCTTGGTCATTTTTACCAAATGCGAATTGGCTACCATTGACATAAAGTGCGCGAGGAAGGCCACGCTTGCCATCGCAAATTAATGCGCGCACACCAGGTGCAGGAACAAAGCTAATGCCTGCAGCAAATTCATTGGAAATTTGCTCTAACGATACTTCATTTTCTAGCGGATATTCAGCAATGCCTTGTTCACTCATGGCTTCTAGAAGTGCCAAAGTAAAGTCTTCACCGTTTATCGCATCTATGAGCTGCTGCTTAAGAAAGGCAACATCGCTTGGATTTACCCAAGCACGACTGCTTTGCATAGAGCGGCTTGCATCGGTAAAGCGATAATTATGTGCGCCTTTATCCAACATCATAGCCAGGCTTTCCGCTAGTTGCAGATTGTCCGGAGCACGATAACCCACAGAGTAGGTGAGGCTATCTTCAATTGTCGCTCCATCATGAGGCCAGCCCGGTGGTACGTACACCACATCGCCAGGCTCAACCACAACATCTATAACAGGGTCGAAGCCTTCAATTTGTCTTAATTTTGGGTGTGGAAAAACTTCTTTATAGTCCGCCGGCTTGCCCACACGCCAGCGTCTTCGGCCCTTACCTTGAACTAAAAATACATCATATTGGTCGATGTGAGCACCAACGCCTGCACCATTGGTGGCGAAGCTCACCATCAGGTCGTCCAATCGCCAATTAGGGATAAAAGAAAAGGGATCTAGTAGAGGGGTTACGTCGGGCACATATTTATCTACGCCTTGAACTAGTAATGTCCATTTGCCATGACATGCTTTGTCAAAATCGGTAATTGGCCCTTGTTCAACATGCCAGCTGCCTTTCACGTTGCTAATAATACGTGCATCCACTTCCGATTCTTGTGCTAGACCGGCAAGATCGTTCTCATCGATAGGATCTACAAAGTTGTCAAAGAAGTGTTTGATGACTACCGGCTTTTGCTGCCAGTAGTTTTTTAGAAAGGTTTCTGCATTAAAGCCGTTTCCAGATTGTGCATCAATAATGTACGAATTGTCGTTAGTGGGCATAGTGTCTCTTATAGTAAGCCAATTAAATGGGTTTAATCTGTTGATTTAAGTATTGTGCGTGGCGTTACAAATATGCGGTAAGCGTTAGCACTTTGTCAAAAGCAAGGTCGAAGTTTTTGGGCGGCATTATCGATTATTGAAACGTTTATTGCTACCTTGCATTTGCTTCACCTGATTCAGTAGGGAGAGCCGAATTCATAACGGTTCGCATAGATAATTACCCACTCAGCGAAACTTAACATGTTCGTACTCGCGGCGAGTTACTGCAGGTGTAATTCATCTAACTTAGAAATCACGTGCTTTTTAGCTCAATGTTTACATGACATGGGTGGTTATCAGATGCGCTAGACAGGAGTTAGCAAACGTATGCGCTCATTAGCATTGTTTTCGTGTGCAGCTGTTTTGGTAGGAATGTGGTTTCTTTGCGATTTTCGCCACACATTTTTGACTCACTGAGTTTCCGCTTGTCGTGTTCACGCGTTGAAAGCTCGGTGTTAGCGTTTATATTTGAACCACAAGTGAAGTACGTATTAAAGGAACAAGGGTTATTCGCACTCGCGCTAGAGCGATGAATAATCTGTCGTTTAACCAGGCTGTAAGACTTCTCACAAATAGCAATTGTATTAGGTGCTGTGTATTGCTCTAACATTGCAGCCCTATTTACCGTAGTCCCCCAAATATCAAAGCCTGCAAGCGGGCGAGCAGATTGGCCGGCAAGTAAAGAGCCTGTCGCAATGCCGACTCGCAGTTGGCTTGAAGATGATGTTAAAAGGTCGTTGCTATTTACAAGCTCGCGAGCGCGAAATGCGAATTCGATGGCGTTCACCAGAGCGTTCAAAAGCGAGTGTGTTGTACTACTGTGTTCGCCGCTAAAACCAACCGCAATATATTGATCGCCGTTTGTTTTTAATGGCGAAAGGTGTAAATCAGCGGCAAGCACATCGAATTCAGAAAACAGGCTATCTACAAGTCTGGCGCATGTAATGTCGCCATATTTAACTGAGAGTTGTTGGAAGCCTGATAGGTCACAAAAAATGACGACGGCATTTTTTATACAGCTTTTTAAATTCGCGGCACTACTTTTGTTTTCTAGCGTTGGACTTAACTCCTTCGAAACCGTGGGGGAAAGTACAACACAGTGTTTTTCCTGCAATGAGAAAGGAGTGTGGTTCGTGTTGCGTAAATCCATTTGCTTGCTCCCATGCGTAGGTGAAAATTCAATGTAGAGAAATTTAGGAATAAAAAAACGCGGTACTAATGACCGCGTTTTTCAGTGTAGTGGAAAGCGTAAGGGCTTATAACTGATCTACAAGCCTGATTGCATCACCAATGTATGTAGCAGGCGTTAATGCCTTAAGCTCTGCTTTGGCCGCTTCTGGCATAGCTAGGTTATCAATAAACTCAGCAATGACCTCAGCGTTTACTTTCTTACCACGGGTCAGCTCTTTTAGCTTCTCGTATGGCTTTTCAATACCGTAACGACGCATAACAGTTTGAATAGGCTCTGCAAGCAGTTCCCAGTTGTTGTTTAGCTCGTTAAGTAAGCTTTGCTCATTAACTTCTAACTTGCTGATACCTTTCAAAGTAGCCTGATACGCAATAACCGCATAACCTACACCTACGCCAAGGTTACGTAGTACGGTTGAGTCGGTAAGGTCACGCTGCCAGCGAGAGATAGGAAGCTTAGCTGCTAAATGGTCAAAAATAGCGTTCGCCAGACCTAAGTTACCTTCCGAGTTTTCAAAGTCGATAGGGTTAACTTTGTGTGGCATGGTAGAAGAGCCAATTTCGCCAGCTACCGTTTTTTGCTTAAAATGACCCAGTGCAATATAACCCCAAACGTCACGATCGAAATCGATAAGGATGGTGTTAAAGCGCGCAATGGCATCAAACATTTCTGCAATATAGTCATGCGGCTCTATTTGCGTAGTGAACGGGTTCCAGGTTAGACCTAGTGAGGTAACAAACTTCTCTGAAACTTCGTGCCAATCTACATCTTTATACGCTGACAAGTGTGCATTGTAGTTGCCCACAGCACCGTTAATCTTACCAAGTAACTCAACACCTGCGATTTGGCTACGCTGACGCTTTAGGCGAATAGCCACGTTTGCCATTTCTTTACCCATGGTGGTAGGTGAAGCAGGCTGACCGTGAGTACGTGCCATCATAGGTACGTTCTGGTAGCGCTTAGCAAGCTCTACTAGCGCTTCAATTAATTTGTCACAGTAAGGAAGAATAACGGTCTCGCGGGCTTCGCGAAGCATTAAGCCATGTGAAAGGTTGTTGATGTCTTCAGACGTACACGCAAAGTGGATAAACTCATTTACCGCTGAAAGCTCACTATTGTCGGCAACCTTCTCTTTAAGAAAGTATTCAACCGCTTTCACATCGTGGTTTGTTGTGCGCTCGATTTCTTTAATGCGCATGGCATCTTCAACACTAAATTCAGCTACTATTTTGTCTAGTAGTGCATTTGACGTGTCTGTAAAAGCAGGAACTTCTTCAATTTGTGGGTTAGTAGACAGCATTTGTAACCAACGTACTTCTACTTCTACACGGTATTTTAATAAGCCGTACTCACTGAAAATACTGCGTAATTCTACGCTTTTGCCAGCATATCGACCATCGACAGGGGAAATTGCAGTTAACTGACTCAGTTCCACCTTAAGCTCCTCACTAGTTTATTAATCGTAGTGCTTTAACAGCACTGTTAAGAATGTGTTTGCGTTTAAATAAAATGTTTCTTCGTTTTCCACCCATCTGACGCCACATTACTGCAGCCCTAACACCTGCAAGCAAAAGCGCACGCACTTTATGCTGAGTAGCAGGTTGGCTTAAATAATCTGGGTTACCAGCTACCTGAATACGCGGTGCTAGCGGACTGATGATATCGCTGTAAATGCTCGCTAAAGAGGAGACTATTTGTGGGTTTTGGAAATCGATGTGAGCAAGCTGGCGCTGAACATGGGAAATACGTTCGCCCAGTTCCTGCATTGCTTTAGGCTTTCTCGCTAGCTTTCTTTCAAGGCCTAGAATACTAGCTATATAGCGGGTTAATTCCGTATCTTTTGTTGCTTGTTTGTCAGATAGCTGTGCTGCGAGTGTGGTGTAACCGGTTTTTAAGTTGGCGAGCTGGCCGAAGACCTGTTGAGGTGTTTCCGGGTCAGTAACCAGTATGCTCGATAAGCTGGCCTCTATAGCCTCGTTATCGGCAGAACCTCGTCTGGCAAGCTGCTGAACCAGCGCCGCAGCTTGACATACACCAGCAAGAGCTAGGTTATTTTCTATGTCGGTATCTAACATCAGCGAATATAACTCTCAATAATACCGCCGCCAAGGCAAACTTCGTCACTATAGAACACCGCTGACTGCCCCGGCGTTACCGCCTTCTGCGGCTCATCAAACATCACTTCAATGGTGTCGTCTTGAGTTGGCGTTATTGTACATGGGATATCGGCCTGACGATAACGAGTTTTAACTACCGCGCGCACAGGCTCTGTAATCGTTTTTCTATCCACCCAGTGTAGCTGCTTTGCTACCAAGCCTTTCGAGTATAGGCGAGGGTGGTCGGCACCTTGGCCCACAATAAGTACGTTGCGTGCAACATCTTTATCTACCACATACCAAGGGTCGTCACCGTATTTGGCTAATCCACCAATGTGTAAGCCTTTACGTTGACCTAGCGTGTGGTACATCAAGCCTTCGTGTTGGCCAATTTCTTCGCCTTCCGCTGTTTCAATAACGCCAGGCTGAGCTGGAAGATAACGTGCTAGGAAGTCTTTGAATTTGCGTTCACCAATAAAGCAAATCCCGGTAGAGTCTTTCTTATCATGAGTGATAAGACCTTGCTCCTCGGCAATTTTGCGAACTAATGGTTTTTCGATGTCACCCACAGGGAAGAGCGTTTTTGCAACATGCTCTCCGCCTAATGTGTAAAGAAAGTAGCTCTGGTCTTTGTTGTTATCAAGACCGCGTAGCATTTGCCATTTACCGTCAACTTCTCGGCGACGAACATAGTGACCAGTAGCAATGTAGTCAGCGCCAAGGTCTTCTGCTGCAAATTCAAGAAACGCTTTAAACTTAATTTCTTTGTTGCACATAATATCTGGGTTTGGCGTACGGCCCGCTTTGTATTCCTCTAAGAAATACTCAAACACGTTATCCCAGTATTCTGCTGCAAAGTTAATGGTGTGCAGTTCAATGCCAAGTTTGTCAGCAACCGCTTGTGCATCTTTTAAATCTTCCGCTGCGGCACAGTATTCATCGTTGTCATCTTCTTCCCAGTTTTTCATGAAAAGACCTTCAACCTGATAACCCTGCTGTTGGAGTAGGTAGGCTGAAACAGACGAATCGACACCGCCGGACATTCCGACGATCACTTTTTTGCTGGCGTTAGATTCAATATCACTCACTATGGATTGCACACTCATTTGATTAATAAAAAGAAACCGTATTTGTTAAATCAGTCACCAATTAACATGTTGATAAATATGCTAAGGCGCTTACCCACTCAGTGGGCATTACCACTAATCAGCCACTTACAAATCGGCCCGTTTTCGAGGTCGCGGATTTTATCAGATTCCGATAGCTAATTCACATTTAATCCTTATCTGATTAAGTAATTAAATATGTGCCAAGCGGCGATTGGCCTTTGCTGTAAAAAATTGTCTATATACAAAGATGAACAGCAACTTTTAACAGCGCTAAAAATCCGTAACGTTTCGGTGCCTCTTTTAGTGTGGTCAAGGAAGGTGATTTCAAGTATTAGAAATTGAATTGCCTTTAAAAGTGAACGTAGCTGCCATTATCAATACCATCAATGGTCCAATTACCCACGCGATATCTGATGAGCCGAAGGGTGGGGTAGCCGACGTGCGCTGTCATACGTCGCACTTGTCTGTTTCTGCCTTCTGTAATGGTAATTTCTACCCAGCTAGTAGGGATCGACTGTCTAAAGCGTACGGGCGGATTCCGCGGCCACACGCTAGGTGCTTCCATGGCCTTTACTTTAGCGGGGCGAGTCATTCCGTCTTTTAATTCTACGCCGTCACGCAGCGCCTGCATTGCTTTTTCGTCCATAATACCTTCAACTTGCACCCAATAGGTTTTGCTGGTTTTAGCTTTTGGGTTAGCAAGTTTATGCTGAAGCTTTCCGTCATTGGTGAGTACGAGAAGACCTTCCGAATCTCTGTCGAGTCGTCCTGCGGCATACACACCGGGAACATCAATATAGTCCTTTAGGGTTTCTCTACCGTCTGCATCAGTAAATTGAGAAAGAACTTGAAAGGGCTTATTAAAAAGCACCACTTTAGCGTTTGAAGACATATTACTTCCGCTTGTTTAAATTCAAAATTTCGGGGGGGATTTTACGACAAATGACGATGCTTCGCATGGGAAAATCAACCGCAAATAGTGGTTTGCTCAATGAAGTTTGTCGATAAATTCGGTGATCTTATGAGTTAAGACAATGGTATGACTTGTAACTCAAACTTTCGACCCTATACTAATGGTCGCTCCCATTTTTATAAGAGAGCGCATCTGCATAATTATTAGACAGTTTTAGCAGTGATAAGCGGGCTTGCTTATACATCGTATCTCGAAATTGCGTACGACTAGGTAGTCGAGTGCAAAGTCATGAGATGCATATTGCTAACATAGGGAATTGAATAATATGTAGGGAAGAAAACAGCAAGTGACCTAGTGCTTAATAAAAGCAAAAGGTGGAAAACATCAAATACGTTTCGCAATGACTGTGGGCGTGACATGAACATGTTGCGGGTTGTTGCGACCTAATGGACTAAAGACGACAGTACCCTGTCGAGAAAATTGAGGTATATAATGACCAAGTCTAAGATCATCTACACGAAGACTGATGAAGCGCCAATGCTGGCGACTTACTCACTTCTTCCTATCATCCAGAAGTTTGCTGCGGCTGCAGATATCGACGTTGAGCTAAGCGATATTTCACTTGCTGCACGTGTTTTGGCAAATTTCCCTGAGTATCTTTCTGAAGAACAAAGAGTGCCAGACGCGCTAGCTGAACTGGGTGAGATGACCCAAGACCCGAACGCTAACATCATCAAGCTTCCAAACATCAGTGCCTCAATTCCACAGCTTCGTGCAACTATCAAAGAATTAAACGCAAAAGGCTTTAACGTACCAGCGTTCCCTGATTCACTTAAAACAGCTGAAGACGAAGAAATTCGCGAGCGTTACGGTAAAGTATTAGGTAGTGCGGTAAACCCTGTGCTACGTGAAGGTAACTCGGACCGTCGTGCACCGACAGCGGTGAAGAACTATGCCCGTAAGCACCCGCATTCAATGGGTGAGTGGTCTCAAGCTTCTCGTTCGCACGTAGCGCACATGCGCGGTGGCGATTTCTACTCTGGTGAGAAATCAGTGACAGTTGAGAAAGACGGTCACGTTAGCATCGAATTTACGGGTAAAGATGGCAGCAAGAAAACCCTTAAACCGCGTGTAGATTTACTAGCTGGCGAAGTTATCGACGGCATGTTTATGAGCAAAAAAGCGCTGTGTGAATTCTTCGAAGAGCAAATTGAAGATGCGAAAAACACAGGCATTCTTTTCTCACTACACGTAAAAGCGACCATGATGAAGGTGTCTCACCCAATCGTATTCGGTCACTGTGTAAAAGTATTTTACAAAGATCTATTCAACAAATGGGGTGACCTGTTTGAAGAGCTAGGGGTTAACCCTAACAATGGTCTTGGTAGCGTTTACGACAAAATTGCAAGCCTACCTGAGAGCCAACGCTCTGAAATTCAAAAAGATATCAACGCATGTTATGCCGACCGTCCGCCAATTGCGATGGTTAACTCTGACAAAGGTATCTCGAACCTTCACGTACCTAGTGACGTAATTGTTGATGCCTCTATGCCTGCAATGATCCGTAACTCGGGTCAAATGTGGGGACCAGATGGAAAGGCGCACGACACAAAAGCAGTTATTCCAGAAAGTACTTATGCAACCATTTACCAAGAAGTTATCAACTTCTGTAAAACGCATGGTGCATTCGACCCGACAACGATGGGTACAGTGCCTAACGTTGGTCTAATGGCGCAAAAAGCAGAAGAGTACGGTTCACACGACAAAACGTTTGAACTAGAAGCAGACGGTACTGTGTCGATTATTGACCAAGACGGCAATGTTCTTATCTCTCACGATGTTGAAGAAGGTGATATCTGGCGTATGTGTCAGGTGAAAGACGCACCTATTCAAGATTGGGTTAAGCTAGCAGTAACGCGTTCACGTCAATCTGGTATGCCTGCGGTATTCTGGCTAGATGACGAACGTGCTCACGATGCGCAACTTATCAAGAAAGTTGAAAAGTACCTACAAGACCATGATACCAACGGTCTAGACATTCAAATTATGTCTCCTGTACGCGCTATTCGCTACAGCATGGAACGTGCAATTCGCGGTCTGGATACCATTTCAGTAACGGGTAACGTACTTCGTGATTACCTTACTGATTTGTTCCCAATCCTAGAGCTTGGTACCAGTGCTAAAATGCTATCAATTGTTCCGTTGATGGCTGGTGGTGGCCTTTATGAAACGGGCGCGGGCGGTAGTGCACCTAAGCACGTGCAACAGTTCGTTGAAGAAGGTCACTTGCGTTGGGACTCACTCGGTGAATTCCTGGCACTTGCTGTATCGTTAGAAGATGTTGCTATTAAGCACAGCAACACCAAAGCAAAAGTTATTGCTACTGCACTTGATAAAGCAACGGAAAAACTACTAAACAACGGTAAGTCTCCGCTTCGTAAAGCAGGTCAGTTGGACAACCGTGGTAGCCATGTTTACCTAGGTCTATACTGGGCTGAAGAAGTAGCGAACCAAACGGAAGACGCAGATCTAGCTGCGCAATTTAAGCCAGTGTATGAAGAGTTGTCTGCGAAAATTGACGATATCTTGGCTGAGATTGATGCAACGCAAGGTAGCGCGCAAGAAATTGGTGGTTACTACTACCCTGACGAAGACAAGCTTTTCGCAACCATGTCTCCAAGTAAGACATTAAAAGCTATCTTAGGCGCATAGTATTTTGTGTATATGCGTTAGGCTTATAGGTCTAGCGCATAGAATAGTACTCTCAAACCTGAGAAGCTATTTCAAAACAACGTTTAAAAGCCCTCTCTTCAAACGAGAGGGCTTTTTTTATGTAGAACCACTATACCTGCGCTAACACGCGGCGATTACGAACATTTTAAACCTAGCTGAGTAGGCAATGGTCTACGCGGACTGGTATAAGGGGTAATAAGGGGTAGGGCGATATACCTTATGTTATGGAAACGAATGTATAAGCGGGAGATAAAAGGAACAGGAAAAAAGCTCGTTGATTGTCTAATTTGAACTATTACGCAACTTTAATACACAACGTTAAGATAACGTAATGCTTATTTTTGTGGGGAAAATTAAAACGCACTTATCCGCACAGGTGCTTTACTGCACCTACACATTTTGAATGGCAAGAAAAGCAAAAGCCCGACGCAAAAGGTCAGGCTTTGAAAATTCTTTTCTTAACGCTCTGGTTCTTCTTTGAAGCCAATGTTCTCAGCGTGAAGACCTTTAGGCCCTTGCTGAACTTCGAACGTTACTTCTTGACCCGCTTTTAGCGAACGGTAGCCTTCCATCTGAATCGTAGAGTAATGCGCGAAAATATCTTCACCGCCGTCCTCAGGAACGATAAATCCAAAACCCTTTGCGTTGTTAAACCATTTAACTTTGCCAACCGCCATACTTCGACTTCCTCTTAATCCTTGAACTCACGAGTATATGCCCCCATTATAGATCCGGAGACACGGTGGAAAGAGTATTGATTGTAGCTGCTACGCAGTAAGTTATGTCGTAGCTAACGTGCAATACTCAAAACCACTATACAAAATGTAGATTTTTTAACCATATTATGTCAAGGGCAAATGTGAATAAATTTATCCAAAAGTTTGTACACATATGTGCCATTAAACCACTATTATTAAGTTATGAGTAAAGACAACGCTATTAGTATCGAAAAGGAAAAACAGAAAGACGCGCAGCGACAGAAGCCGCAGCCGCCTCCCATGTATAAAGTGTTGTTGAACAATGACGACTATACACCGATGGATTTTGTCATTGAGGTACTCATGCAGTTTTTCAATATGGACGCTGAGAAAGCCAACCAACTTATGCTGACCGTTCATTATCAAGGAAAAGCCGTGTGTGGCATTTTTACTGCTGAGATAGCAGAGACAAAAGTGATGCAGGTTAATCAGTACGCACGCAAACATCAGCACCCGTTGATGTGCACGATGGAGCAGGCATAAGGTTTTTTGTAGAGGGCGAGCAATATGTTAAATAAAGAATTAGAACAAACGTTAAATAACGCGTTTGTATTTGCCAGAGAGCATCGTCATGAGTTTATGACGGTTGAGCACTTGTTGTTGGCATTGCTTGATAACTCAGCTGCTCGCGATGCGCTCAAAGCATGTGGTGCCGATATTGAGGCAATTAAAAGCGAACTGTTAGCTTTTGTTAAAGATACTACGCCTCTCATTTTAGATGACCAGTTAAACGAACGCGAAACTCAGCCCACGCTCGGTTTCCAGCGCGTGCTGCAGCGTGCGGTATTTCACGTTCAGTCGTCTGGTAAGGACGAAGTTACTGGCGCAAACGTACTTGTTGCTATATTCAGCGAGCAAGAGTCTCAGGCCGTTTATATTCTTAAGAAGGCGGATGTAACGCGCTTGGATGTGGTGAACTTCATTAGCCATGGCGTAAGCAAAGCGGATGATGATGAGCCCGTAAACCCTGAAGCGTCGGAAGAGGCTGAAGCAGGCGAAGAAGGTGGCTCAGCATTAAGCAAATACGCAACTGACCTGAATCGTCACGCGAAAGACGGCAAAATAGACCCGTTGATTGGCCGCGATTCGGAAGTAGAGCGCACTATTCAAATTCTATGTCGTCGTCGCAAAAACAACCCGCTGCTTGTGGGTGAAGCGGGCGTAGGTAAAACGGCGATCGCAGAAGGTCTTGCATACAGAATCGTTAACGAAGACGTGCCTGATGTTATTGCTGAAAGTACCGTTTATTCACTGGATTTAGGTGGCCTTCTTGCTGGTACCAAATACCGTGGTGACTTTGAGAAGCGTTTGAAAGCAATTCTGAAAGAGCTTGGTAAAGATAAGAACGCCATTTTGTTTATTGATGAAATCCATACCATTATTGGTGCAGGCGCTGCGTCGGGCGGTGTAATGGATGCGTCAAATTTACTTAAGCCTAAGCTATCAAGCGGTGAACTACGCTGTATTGGCTCAACCACATATCAAGAGTATCAAGGTATTTTTGAGAAAGACCGCGCCCTTGCACGTCGTTTCCAGAAAGTTGACGTTACTGAACCTAGCGTCAGCGATACCACAAAGATACTGCTTGGCCTTAAGAGTCGCTACGAAGAGCACCACAATGTGCGTTTCACACAAAAAGCGATTCAAGCTGCGGCGGAATTGTCGGCTAAATACATCAACGAGCGTCACCTTCCAGATAAAGCCATTGATGTAATGGATGAGGCGGGTGCAAGCCAACGTCTGTTGCCGCCTTCTAAGCGCAAAAAAACGATAGGTGTGGGCGACATTGAGCAAATTATTGCAAAAATGGCGCGTATCCCTGAGAAGTCTGTATCGGCTTCTGACAAAGAGGTGCTTAAGAACCTTGGCCGCAACCTTAAAATGGTCGTGTTTGGTCAGGATAAGGCTATAGAGACGCTTAATGACGCTATATTGCTATCACGTTCTGGACTTGGAGCTGAAGCAAAACCAATTGGTAGCTTCTTATTTGCCGGTCCAACTGGTGTTGGTAAAACAGAAGTAACCCAACAGCTGGCTAAAATCATGGGTGTTGAGCTTGTACGTTTTGATATGTCTGAGTACATGGAACGTCATGCAGTTAGCCGCCTCATTGGTGCGCCTCCTGGTTACGTTGGTTTTGATCAAGGCGGTCTGTTAACAGATGCAGTAATCAAAAACCCGTACTCAGTAGTGCTGTTAGATGAAATTGAGAAAGCGCATAGCGATATCTACAATATTCTTCTTCAGGTTATGGACCACGGTACGCTCACTGATAACAATGGACGTAAGGTTGACTTTAGAAACGTGGTGTTAGTGATGACCACCAACGCAGGTGTTCAAGAAACCGTACGTAAATCTATTGGCTTTAAGCAGCAAGATCACAGTCACGATGCGATGTCTGAAATCAATAAGGTGTTTACACCTGAATTCAGAAACCGCCTGGACGGTATTATTTGGTTTAATCATCTTGATCCAGAAATCATCTTGCAGGTGGTAGACAAGTTCATTATTGAGCTTCAGGCACAGCTTGACGTTAAAGGCGTGTCGCTAGAGGTCACCAGTGCAGCCCGCGCTTACATGGCTGAGAAAGGCTATGATAAGGCAATGGGAGCACGTCCTATGGCGCGCGTCATTAAAGATGACCTTAAGAAAGAGTTGGCGAACGAGCTATTGTTTGGCGAGTTATCTAAAGGCGGAAACGTTAAAGTAGACTGCGTTGATGACAAACTTACCTTTGAGTACACAGGTGTAGGTGCAACGTCTGAAGAAGCAGAGCCAACCTAATGTAATAAAGCAAGTAGCGCTAGGTAGAAAGACTAATGTCGTCTATCAAGCGCTAAATCTTCTTTAGTAATTTTGATTCTAAGCGATAGCGCTTCGAGGATGAAATAGGTAAAACCCAGATACGAAAAAGCCCGATCTTAATCGGGCTTTTTTTATGCGTTACCGCTTAAATGGCTCATTATCTTGCGCGATAAACGATACGACCTTTGGTCAAATCGTAAGGAGTCATCTCAACGGTGACCTTATCGCCAGTAAGAATACGGATATAGTTCTTACGCATTTTACCAGAGATGTGTGCAGTCACTACGTGACCGTTTTCTAGTTCAACGCGGAACATAGTGTTAGGTAGCGTGTCTAACACAGTACCTTCCATTTCAATACAATCTTCTTTTGCCATGTAAAGCAGTTACCTCAGTAATTCAAAATTTTTGCCGCGCAGACCTTACCCAATCTTGGGTTCGGTGTAAAGCAATTAAGTGGGTATTTTACTATTTTTGCTAAATAGATGCCATTCATTGTCACTAAACTGCTCAAATGGCAAAAATTTGTGTTTATAAGACATTTTTTGACAGCCCTCTACGTAATAGCCCAAATAAACATAGTGGTGGCCTAAACGCCTCGCTTCCTGAATTTGCATGAGTATCATCCATGTACCTAAAGACGCAGAGCCATAGTCAGGGTCGAAAAACGTGTAGAGCGCAGAGAGTGCACCCATATGTTCGTTAGCATCGACAACGTCAGTTACAGCCACTGCAATGAGCTTGTCGCCATCATAGGCCTCTAGGTAATGGGTTGTCATCCAATCACACAAAACGAAATTGTCGAACTGGGTTCGTGACGGCGGATACATACTACCGTCGGCATGTCGCTCCGTAATGTAGCGTTCATACAACGGGTAGTATGTGCTTTTAGTTTCACTAACTAGCTGAACGCGAAACCCTTGATTGGCCTTTAATAGCCTTTTTTGACTGCGAGAGGGGGTATAAGCATTCACCGGAATTCGCACCGACTTACACGCCTTGCAGGCTGGGCAGTGTGGACGGTAAATTTGTTCACCGCTTCGTCGAAATCCCACTTGAATAAGTTGCGAGTATCGCCACGCCTGAAAATCATTGTTTTCGGCGTATACTAATAATTGCTCTTGCTCATCGGGCAAATAGCTACATGAAAATGATTGGGTTATACCAAACTTCACGGAGTAATCACTCTTGGCTTCCAACGATTAAGGTAGTCTTCTGACAGCCTACCGTCTTCAGTTAAAGTGTGGTTGTTGTTTTCCAGTTTTTCAATAAAGTTTTCACGGGATAACACATTCGCACCAAGGGATGCCAAATGATCGGTAGGAAGCTGGCAATCAATAAAGGCCATATCGTGAGACTTCATGTGCTCAACCAACGCCATCATAGCAAGTTTTGACGTATTACTTTCCCGGTGAAACATCGATTCACCGCAATATACCTTGCCAATTCCAACGCCATATAGTCCACCCACCAGTGTTTCGCCGTCCCAAACTTCCACAGAGTGTGCTAAACCCAAACCATTGAGCTGCCGGTAAGCCCCAATCATGTCATCGGTAATCCATGTTTCGCTATTGAGTTCACCTGTGTTTGGATTTTTACGAGGGGTTGATGAACAGGCTTCAATTACTCGGTCGAACGCGTAATTTAACGTTACCGTGTATTTTTGTTTTCGAGCAAGCTTCTTAAGGCTTTTCGATGCGACAAAATTGTCGAGTTCAATAATGGCTCTGGGGTCGGGTGACCACCACAGCAGCGGTTCGTCATCACTGAACCAAGGGAAAATGCCCTGTGAGTAGGCAGAAAATAAACGTGCAGGACTGAGGTCGCCACCAAATGCTAGCAGGCCGTTAGGTTCGTCTAATGCAGTGTCGACTGGAGGGAAGGGCGCGCCTTCTTCGATGTAATGTAACGCTATCATAATCGGGCCAGAAAAAAGCCCCACTGAACAGCAGGGCTTGGGAAACAGTACTAACCTTGTTCAGGCATCGTACCGTCTAAGTATTTTTCAGCATCTAGCGCCGCCATACACCCTGTACCTGCTGATGTAATGGCCTGACGATAAATATGATCGCTCACGTCACCTGCAGCAAACACACCTTCAACGCTTGTTTGCGTCGCATTGCCGTTTGTACCGCTGTTTACAACGATATAGCCATCTTTCATTTCAAGCTGCCCATCAAAGATATCGGTATTCGGTTTGTGACCGATAGCAACGAATAGACCCATAACATCAAGCTCTTCAGTGGCATCACTGTTCGTATCTTTAATACGGACTTTGGTTACACCCATTTCGTCACCGAGCACTTCATCTAGTGTACGGTTTAAGTGTAATACCACGTTACCGTTTTCTGCTTTATCACGAAGGCGTTGCTCAAGAATTTTTTCACTTCTAAAGCTATCTCTTCTGTGAATAACATGTACTTCTGATGCAATGTTTGAAAGGTAAAGCGCCTCTTCAACAGCGGTGTTACCACCACCAATTACCGCTACTTTTTGATTGCGGTAGAAGAAACCGTCACAGGTTGCACAAGCAGATACACCTTTACCCACAAACGCTTGCTCTGATTCAAGACCAAGGTATTTAGCTGAAGCACCTGTAGCAATGATTAGTGCGTCACACGTATAAGTACCGCTATCTCCGTAAAGCGTGAAAGGGCGCTTCGAAAAGTCGGTCTTATTGATGTGATCGAAAATAATTTCAGTATCGAACTTTTCAGCATGCTTTTGCATACGAACCATTAGATCAGGACCAGTAAGGCCTTCAGGATCGCCCGGCCAGTTTTCTACTTCTGTCGTGGTAGTAAGCTGTCCGCCTTGTTGAATACCAGTTAACAGTACAGGTTTAAGGTTTGCACGTGCAGCATAAACCGCTGCTGAATAACCTGCAGGGCCTGAACCCAAGATAAGTAGACGGACGTGTCTGCTTTCTGCCATTTTCCTCTCCAAATAATTCACCCAATAGGGTTACTTATAAAATTTCTCTTAGAAAGCTAGGTAGGGGCGAAAATCTGTAAATCAAGCTCAACACCTAGTTACTTTTATTATAGTAATTTGCCAATACAGAATCTGCAGGGGATGTCGACACGCTTCAAAGAAAGACACAACAAAGCCATGCAGCATAAAGATTAGGCTCAAAAGCTATATGATGCCTTTAAGCGACGAAAATGTCACTTAAAGATAAGATGAACTTATGCCTTTTAATTCTTAGCGTTGTTGATATTTTAACGCTTCTTAATTTAATTATTGAGCCAAGCTTACAGCAATGACGCTTAAAAAGTGGATAGCGATTATTGAAACGGCGTGTCGGGGTGAATTGTCAATCCACCATCTGAAACCGCTATTTCAACGAAACTTAATTAACAAGTCAGATATCTAATTTGCTAAAATCGACAGTGATAGCTTCTTGCTGCAAATACGTACTGATTTAGTAGAACCAGTTTGTATTAGCCAAAAAGCGGATTACAATTTAGTTAGATCTATCGAATAATGACGTTAGTAATATCGGTACTGAGGCCGGTAGAAGTGGTTTAATGAAGAGGTGAGGCATGTCTCAATCAATAATGACAATGTTGAAAAACGGTCAGCAGTACATGAAGACATGGCCTGTGAGAAAAGAACTCTATGCCTTTTTTCCAGAGTGCCGCGTTGTCGCTGCGACTAAGTTCGCGATTAAAACTATGCCACCAGTCGCGATGGTGTCATGCGCGTTACTTTATCAGAACCTAGGTGCTGATTATTTGCCTCAAACCATCACAATAGGTGCTTTTTTCTTAAGCTTACCTATGCAAGGTTTACTTTGGTTAGGCCATCGTTCTGATCAATACTTACCGCCCCAGCTGAAAAGCTGGTATCAAGAAATCCACTCTAAAATGCGTTCGCAAGGAGTGGCTATAACCAATGCTAAGTCAAAGCCCAAGTACAAAGAGCTAGCCCAACTGCTTAAAACAGCCTTCAACGACCTAGACAATGCGTTCACGAAGCACTGGTTTAACTAAAAGATAGCGACGCATCCTAAGTCAGCCCTTCGCTTACCACTGTTTTTGGCGAAACGCTTAGGACGTTCTAAGCAAGGCCTGACACTTCCTACATTTGTATTGTGCCCCTTTTAAAATATTATTGTGTCTGCGTGCACTTAGCGCATAAGTGTCACAGTCACACACATAATGAAAAGTGCAGGCTACCCGTTTCACGTCAAATTGATGGGTAGCATTAGGCGTGCAGTTAAATACGCTGCGCATTATCGACTGCCATTCTTTGCCGTGGGGCTGAACTCTGCCAAACAGAACCCATACCAACAAATGGCTGACTTCGTGTGGTACCACGTCACTTAAAAAGGCATCGATATTATCTTTAAACAGAAGTGGGTGAAAATTCACGCGGTTTTGCTGTAAAAACGCAGTGCCCGCATTTTTCCCCGACCGTCTAAAAGTGATGGTAGGGCGCTTGAACGTTTGCTTGAAGTATTGCTCTGCTTGCTCATAGCAATAAAAAACAGCGTCGGTAATAACGCGACGCTGTTCTTGAGTTAAGTCATTTGAAGCGATGTTGCTGCCTCTGTCTTTTTACTGTTTCTACTTATTTGCTGCGCGTATTATTTAACGTCACAAGGTAAACATAGCACGTAGGTACCCTTAGGGTCGTTTAGTTGGTTTACTAAACTGAACTCTTTAAGTACGCGCTTAAATTCATTTACCAGTGCAGAGTCGGCATGGGCAAATTGCCATTTGCCCACAAACGTCATTGCCTGGCCAAAGAATTCCTTCCAGAAAATTTCCTGGGCACTCAGCGTACGTTGTACGTAGAATGTATCATAATTTTCTAGCTCGGCGAGCTCGGCCGCAGCAACTACAGCATCGTCAACCGTACCAAGCTGGTCTACCAAGCCAAGTTCAATTGCATCTTCGCCAATCCACACGCGTCCTTGGGCAACACTATCCACTTCTTCTACCGACATACCACGAGCATTTGAAACCAACGACAAGAAGTTTCCGTAAGTGTTTTCAACGTTGCGCTGAAGAATCTGACCGAATTCTGGTGCTAGTGGACGCACAGTAGAGAAGCCTGCAAGCTCTGTAGAGCCCACACCGTCACTGTGAATACCTAAATAATCCAGAGAATTCTCGTAGGTCATAAACATACCAAACACGCCAATCGAGCCTGTAATTGTGCTAGGGCTTGCAATTATTCTATCGGTACTTGCTGCAATCCAATAACCGCCTGAAGCTGCATAGGTGCTCATAGAAGCAATAACGGGCTTGCCTGCTTGTTGTAGCTGCAACACTTCCTGACGAATAATTTCAGAGGCGAATGCGCTGCCACCAGGAGAATCAATCTGAAGAACCACTGCTTTTACGTTGTCGTCTAGACGTGTCTTTCTTAAAAGACGAGCGGTGCTGTCTCCACCTATAGTACCGGCTTTTTGATTACCGTCTAAGATGGTGCCCTTGGCAACTACAATCGCCACTTTATCCATGTCTGACTCGATAACCGGCATAGGCGGGTTAACAACTTTAAGATAGGTATTGAACGAAGTGAGGTTAACGCCGTGATTGTTTTCATCTTCACCGACTAACTCAGTGAGCTCCAATCTTACTTCTTCGCGGGTCTTCAATGCGTCTACCCAATTATTCTCAAGCGCATACTGTGCGAAATCGCCGCCTGCCGCTTCAAACTTTGCTAATAAACCTTCAAGGGTCTCGTCAAAGTTTGCTTCATCGATACCGCGAGCTGCTGCTACGTCCGCTTTGTATTGCGCCCAGTAACCATCTAACCACTGTTTCTCCGCTTCTTTTGCTTCTTCAGACATATCATTTCGCATGATAGGCTCAACAGCAGATTTATAAGTACCAACCCGGAAGATATGCGTGGTTACTTTTAACTTTTCTAGCATGTCTTTAAAGTACATGCCATAACGGCCGTAGCCTTCAAACATTAACCCGCCCATTGGGTTCAGATAGATGCTATCAGCGTGTGCTGCCAAGTAATATTGGTCTTGGGAAAAGTAATCGCCAATGGCATAAACGGGCTTTTCAGATTCTTTAAACGCGTCAATAGCATTAGCTACGGTGCGCAACTTGTCTAAACCACCGCCGGTAAGACCTTGAAGGTCAAGAACCAAAGCTTTAATACGGCGATCCTTTTGCGCATTTTCAAGCACTTTCACTACATCGCGTACCAGTACTTCTGGGTTTTCAGGTTCACTGCCTAGCGATTCTTGTAAGAACTGTTCGAAAGGATCAATGCTTTCTTTTTCTATAACTAGCTTGCCGTTAAGCGTAAGAAACAAAGCACTGTCTTTGTTTACGGTAAACTGTTCATCGTCCTGACCAGTTATTGCGATTATCAATCCAACAAAAATAACAATGAATATCAAATTAAAGAAAAGTTTGCGGGTGAAGTTAAGCACCGTCCACAAGCCAATAAACAAGGATTTAGTCCAATTTCCTTTGGCTGCCATTTTAATCACTACCTTTTTTTGAATTAACTAACCAGAGCAAGATAGATCAGGCATACCTTACTCACGTACTGCATTCTATTATGTTACCTAAATCGAGTAAGATCGCGAACTTAATTGTAATTTTTTGTGAGTGTCTTTGTTTTCGGCGACTTACGATGACTTTTATTCTGCGTTCTTTTTTTCGTCTTGTTCCAGCCACTTTCGAATGAGGGAGGCAATACGTTTGTGACTATCCTCGCTCATCGTCATAAGAAATTTTCCATTCTTTGCTTTATAGCCGGTTTTTCCATGGCCCTTTTTCATTAGTCGTAAAAACGGTGAGGGCTTATTTTCGCGCGATGAAATTTTTTTCATAAAGTGCCGTTCTTATTTCTTAATCACACAAAGTAGGCAAAACAATGACACACATTTACCAACAAATCGTAGCCCGACTGCAAGTGGCAGATGGCATTCCTTTACTTTTATTACGCTTGTATTTAGCACCAGTGATGATACAGGCTGGCTGGAATAAAGCATCCAGTTTCGACAGTATTGTAGATTGGTTTGGTAACGATGATTATGGGCTTGGTTTACCAATGCCTTTGGTAATGGCGTTCTTAGCTACAGCCGCAGAACTCGTGGGCGGTGTTCTATTGTTATTGGGAGCATTGACGCGCTTGGTGAGTATTCCATTAATGGTAACCATGATAGTCGCTATGGTGAGTGTTCACGCTAAGAATGGATGGCTCGCTATTGCTGATGCGTCTTCATGGTTAGCCGACGGTACAATCTTACTGAATGAAAACATTATGGCTGCGCCAGAAAAGCTTGCGGCAGCTAAATCATTGTTACAAGAGCATGGCCATTATGACTGGCTTACATCCAGCGGTAACTTTGTGGTACTTAACAACGGCATCGAATTCGCTGCGACCTATTTTATTATGCTTTTAGTTTTGTTTATCTATGGTGGTGGACGCTTCTTTAGTGTCGATTACTATGTGAATAAAGCCATGCGTTCTAAAAGTAATTAGGGACGCTCCATTTGCTGTACAAAAGACCGGAATTTTCTGGTCTTTTTCGTTTATGAACCGTAGGATCTAGCATTCAGGTTAGGTAAATTATTGTTGTTGGCACGCTTGTCTCGATTGTGAAAATCGAAGCGTGATAATAGCAACGCGAAAAAATAAAGTAGGGACGTAAATGGACGCATTAACATTGTTACTCAACAGAAGTTCTCAGCCTCGATTGGAAGCGCCAGCACCTAGTGGAGATGCCTTAGAGAATATTATGCAGGCTGCACTACGTGCCCCAGACCATGCTTGTCTTACTCCGTGGCGTTTTATCGTGTGCACAGGAAAAGGGCTGGATAAGCTAGGTGCACTCTATGAGCAATCCGCTATTGAAAATGAAAAGTCGCAGAAAGAAATTGAACGTGCCGTGCAGCTTCCTCACCGCGCTCCTATGGTTATCGTAGCCATCGCAAAGCATGTGGAACATGAAAAGGTACCGCGTGTTGAGCAGATAGCGTCGGCAAGCTGTGGCGTTATGGCGATGCAAATGGCAGCAGTAGCACAAGGATTTAACGGCATGTGGCGCACCGGTGGCTACGCACACTGTGAGACGGTAAGAAACGGATTAGGTTTAAGTGAAGAAGACGAGCTGGTAGGTTTCTTATATTTAGGAACACCAGCGTTTGAGCCTGCACCTAAACCGCAAAGAAATAGTAACGACTACTTTGAATTCTGGCAGTAGTTGATACCTATTCGAATAAACTGCCGCATTAGATAGCTAGCGGCGGGTAATAAGGGTCTTATTTTTATAAGTAAGCTAAAATAAGACCCTAACATTTAACCTAGAAAGATAGGTCTACATTATAACCAGCGAACTTCCTGATATTAATAACGCGATCGCCATCTAGCATCCAGTATTGCCCTTTGATACCTTGCAATACACCAGTAAATGACGGTGTCTTATCTAAGTTTAAAGATTTTATCTTTACCGGATAATCTTCAACAGGGTAATGAATATCATGGATAGGCGTAGTCACTTCTGATACTGCTTGAAGCCCTTTTTCTTGCTTCAGCGCTTCTAGCTCACTTTCAATTTTACCCATTAATTCGGTTTTGACCTGTTCTAGATCAACCTCGTCAGGTTTGCCCTTTAACATTGTTCGCCAATTGGTTTTATCTGCAATGTGATCCTTGCATAACGTTTCAACCAAACCACTGGTAAGCCTGTCAGGAACTCGCAGCATTACGGTAGCTTGCGTAGCTCCTTGATCCATCCACCGCGTAGACACGCCTTCGGTGACTTGACGAGTGATGCCCACTTTTACCGTACCTGTGTTAGCCAAATAAACAAAATGCTCGCTAAAGCAATGTTCTTCACCCCACTGAGGTTCTCTGCACGTCCCTTCGTGGTAATGGCACTTTTCTGGCTTAATAATGCAGCTATCGCATTGTGCCAGCGATATCAAACACGGGTAGCAGTATCCTTGGTTGAAGCTTTTTTTGGTTTTGCGGTTGCAGTGAACACAGTTGATTTCACCAGAGTAGGTTACCGTTACTTCCTTGCCGATAAGAGAATTGATATCTACCAGCTCATCACCAATTGGAAGCGAGTAGTGCACGGTATTGCTTTCATCGGCGGAGGTACGCATTTTTTTTAGCATACCCGAATATGTTGTTATCACTTGTTGAAACCTTTTTCTTAAAAACTTTATTTGTAACGCTGCTAGTCGCTTAATTCGCCACGCAGGTTTTGCGTTAATAGATGGCTTATTTCCTCAAAAGGAAGCCCTTTACTTAATAAGTAGTGCAGTTTCGCGAGGGCAGCCTCGGGCGTCATATCGCTACCCGATAAAACTCCTACTTCTTGTAGGCCATGGCCAGTGGCATAGCCACCCATGTTTACGCGACCGCGCATACACTGGGTACAATTCAAAACAGGAATTTCTCTGGCTTTTGCGTATTTTAACTGTGCAATAAGCTCAGGGTTCTGAGGTGCATTGCCCACACCATAGCTCAGTAAAATCAGTGCATTCACCGGCTGCTGCAGCGTGTTTTTAATGACCTCTGGCGCAATACCGGGATACAAACTAACCATGCCGATCGGTTGGGCTTTGACGTTCGATACCGTTAAGGTGTTATTTGGTGACTTCGCTAATTCACCGGCTTTCAGACGAATATTAATGCCAGCTTCTAACAGTGGAGGAAAGTTAGGGGAGTCAAAGGCACTGAATCCATCTGCATCTACTTTGCGGCTGCGGTTGCCACGAAGTAGTCTGTTGTTGAAGAACAGTCCGACTTCGGCAATGGGGAAGTTCGCGGCAACATATAACGCGTTTAGAAGGTTGACTTGACCATCTGAGCGAAGCTCTGCCAGTGGAATTTGAGAACCGGTAACAATGACAGGTTTTGACAAATCCTCAAGCATGAAACTCAACGCCGAGGCGGTGTATGCCATGGTGTCTGTACCGTGCAAAATAATGAAGCCATCATACTTGTCGTAGTTGTCGGCGATATCATCGGCAATACGCTGCCAGTCAGACGGATCCATGTCTGATGAATCGATAAGGTTATCGTATTCATGTAGTGTAAAAAGGGGCATTTCAGAACGGTGAAACTCCGGCATCTTTTTCAGTGTGTCTGACAAGAAGCCTGCAGCGGGTACGTAGCCTTGCTTAGACGGCTTCATACCAATAGTTCCACCTGTATAGGCAATATATATATGTTTGCGCATGAAATGACCTTACCCTTAATTTGGGAATACTTTTTAAAAGGGGATAGCGTAATTTGACGGGCATTCTAACAATACCCACGGGTTTGTCACCCTGAAATACGAAGGCACAAAAAAGCGGTGAAGATCACCGCTTTTATTCTGTATCAACTTTTTAGCAACGTTAGGCTGAGCCCTATGCTGAAGTTCGGTACTACTTAACTTCTTTACCCGCTGCTTGTTGGTCTGCATGGTAGCTCGAGCGGACCATAGGGCCACATGCTGCATGCGTGAAGCCAATTTCTTTTGCGTAATCACCAAGGGCGTCGAATTCCTTAGGGTGTACGTAGCGCTTAACCGGGTAGTGGTGACGGCTTGGCTGAAGGTATTGACCCAGCGTAAGCATGTCCACATTGTGAGCGCGCAGATCATCAAGTACGCCTTGAATTTCTTCGTTCTCTTCGCCCATACCCATCATCAGACCAGATTTGGTCATCACGTCAGGGTGTTGCGCTTTAAACTTCTTAAGCAAATCCAACGACCATTGGTAATTCGCGCCAGGGCGACATTCACGGTATAAACGCGGGATCGTCTCTAAGTTGTGGTTGAACACATCAGGCACGCCGTTTTTGAAAATCTCAAGTGCACGATCCATACGTCCACGAAAATCGGGTACTAATACTTCGATTGTCGTTGTTGGACTGTGTTCGCGAATGGCGTTAATACAATCTACGAAATGCTGAGCGCCACCGTCGCGAAGGTCATCGCGGTCAACAGAAGTAATAACCACATAGCGCAAATTCATTTCTGCAATGGTTTTAGCCAGCTTCTCAGGCTCTTCTGCGCTCGGAGGCAGTGGTTTACCGTGGGCTACGTCACAGAAAGGACAACGACGGGTACAAATATCACCAAGAATCATAAAGGTGGCTGTACCGTGGTTAAAACACTCGGCAAGGTTAGGACAACTCGCTTCTTCACACACAGAGTGAAGATTGTTTTTGCGAAGTGTCTGTTTGATGTGATCAATTTTCTCGGTAGTACGAGGAAGCTTGATTTTAATCCACTCCGGCTTGCGCAGCATTTCTTCCTTTTCAGTAGGAATAATAGTGACGGGAATGTGTTTTACTTTTTCATCATCACGGAGTTTTACCCCCGCTTGAGGTCGTGCATTACTCATCAAAACCTTCTTTGTATGTTGGCTGTGCAATGGAAAGCGCTTCTAGCAACAAATGCGTTAATTCATTACCAGCGGTCTCAAGCGTAGTTGGACCATTGAGGCGCGCGGTATCGATCATTTCCATACCGGCATAACCGCAAGGGTTAATACGCTGAAACGGTGATAGGTCCATATTAACATTTAAAGCTAAGCCATGAAACGAGCAGCCATTACGTATTCTTAAACCTAATGAACAAACTTTCTTCTCATCGACGTATACGCCAGGCGCATCGGGCTTTGGGTACGCGGTTACGCCATATTTTTCGAGTAGTCCGACCACCGCTTCTTCCATAGCAGTGACTAAATGACGAACACCCAGTTTTCTGCGCTTAATGTTTAGCATCAGATAAATAACTTGTTGCCCTGGACCGTGGTAGGTCACTTGGCCGCCCCGGTCAACCTGAACAACAGGAATGTCACCAGGCATAAGTATGTGTTCAGCTTTGCCCGCTTGTCCTTGCGTAAAGACAGCATCGTGCTCAACAAGCCAAATTTCATCCTGGGTGTTTTGGTCGCGTTCATCGGTGAAGCGCTTCATCGCCTCGAAGATAGGCTCATACGGCTGACGCCCTAACTGACGTACTATAACGCCGTTTGCGTCAGACGCTATCGACTGCTCATTCACTTAAAGTACAACCCTAACCAGCTCTAATTTGGCAAGTTCAGTGTAAATGGTTTCCATGTGCTCTTTACTGGTTACACGCACACTGATAGACACCGAGTGGTAAGTACCTTTACTACTTGGTTTTACGTTAGGCGAGTAATCGCCTGGCGCATGTTGCTGAAGGCAGCTCACTACCTGTTGAGGTAGGTCTTCATGAGCAACGCCCATGACTTTAAACGTTTGGTTTGTTGGAAAATCTAGTAATTCGTCGAAACGGGTATCCATGCGATATCCTTGGTACTTAAAATATCATATAAAAAAACGGCCAGATTGTAACAAATCTGGCCGCTTCACAACTAGCTTTTTAACGTATTCAGTAAAGGTGTTTACTCGTCGTCAAATCCTAGCTGAAGCATAATGTAGTCTTTCATGCGATTAAAGAAGCTGCCTTCTTTTACTTCTTGAAGGGTAACTAGGGGATAACTAGCCACATCTTCACCGTCTAGTTGTAGATAAAGTTTTCCAACAACCTGACCTTTTGCAAGTGGTGCTTCAAGCTTGTCATCAAGTTCGAAGTTAGCTTCTAAATTAGCCGCCTGACCGCGTGGAATAGTAATGGGGGTAGATTGATTAATTCCAAGGTCTACTGTCTCTCTATCACCCATATAGATGCGGTGAGCAACGAAACTATGACCAGCTTGGTATGGCGTAAGTGTCTCGTAAAAACGGAAGCCATACTTAAGTAGCTTTTTGTTTTCAACTTTACGTGCACGTTCGCTATCAGTCCCCATAACTACAGAGATTAGACGCATACCGCCTTGCTCTGCAGAAGTGATTAGGCTGTAGCCCGCATCAGACGTGTGGCCAGTTTTAATGCCATCAACGTTTAAGCTTTTGTCCCACAACAGGCTATTGCGGTTGTATTGCTTAATGCCGTTGTAGGTGAATTCCTTCTCGCTATAAATCTTGTACATTTCTGGCGTTTCTGCGATAAGCGCGCGAGACAGAATCGCCATGTCACGAGGGGTAGTGTAGTGGTCAGGGTCGTGAAGACCGTGAGCATTAACCCAGTGAGAACCACTCATGCCAAGTGATGCCGTGTGTGCATTCATCATGCTGGCAAAAGCAGATTCTGAACCTGCTACGTGTTCTGCCATAGCAACACAGGCGTCGTTACCTGACTGCACAACAATGCCACGCAGTAAGTCACGTACTGAAACTTGTGTACCTACTTCAATAAACATTTTTGACGAGTCAGGGAATTTCTTCGCCCATGCGTTTTCCGAGATAGTCACTTCGTCGTCTAAGCTGATGTTACCGGCCTGTAATTCTTTGCCAATAACATAAATAGTCATTATTTTCGTTAAGCTCGCAGGAGCAAGCTGCATGTCCGCATTTTTAGATGCAATCACATGACCCGTTTCAAAGTCGGTTAGAAGAAAACCTTCTGCGGCAACTGAAGGAGCAGGCGGAGTGACTACGGCAGCATTTGCTGTGTGTAGTAAAGTGCCTATCACCAAAAAGGCAAATGAAAGTAATGACGGTTTAGCGCGTTGAATTATTCTGAGCATGGTTCTAATTTCTTTGACCGTTTTATCCGTGTGAGTTAAAGCTTACCCTATTGTTGCGATGACCGCGAAACGATGACCGCAAAACATGGCTACCCAATTTTAGCTTTTGTCCAATTCGTAACCGAATTCTGTTGTTTCACCTACTTATTAGCTGAGGTGACGAGAGATCTTAACGAAAGGCTGCTTATAAGACTAGGTTTTATCAAAAAAGTTTACGCGATTGTAGGTATTAGGCGAAGAAACCGTGATATTGCCTGCTGAATGACACAATGCTGCCACAATGTCGTTGTTTTTATGAGCGTGCGACAACCCAACTAACTACATGGTCTGCGTAATCGCGTAAGCGTTGGGATAGCCATTTTGCTTTAATTGTTCAAGAACCTCCGCGACGACAGCTTCATCGTGGATAGGGCCAAGCTGTAGTTTATAAATGTTATCTGCTACTGGCAGGTGAGCGGGAATTTGATATAACGCCGATAGCACGTTAGAGATAGATTTTGCCTTCTCGGCGTTTGAAAGCGCAGCAACTTGAATATAAATCGCATCACTTACCACGTTGCTACTATTCTCACTGCTGCTTGAGTTGGTATCCGCGGTGTTCGAAGAGGGGGCTAATGGCGGGGTGGGTGAAGTTGCTGCCAAGGCCGGTGCGGGTACTACCGCAATACCCAAATATTCATCGTAAGTAACGGTTGGACTGTTTCCCACCGTCACATTGTTTTGTTCGTCAAAGTGGATAACTTCAAGTTTGACTCGCGCTGTGCCTTTGCTGTGGTAGCCTAGTTTTACTGCGGCTGCATACGACAAATCGATAATTCTATCATCGTGAAAAGGGCCGCGGTCGTTAACGCGGACGATCGCTTGTTTGTTATTTTCCAAGTTAGTAACACGCACGTAAGAGGGCAGTGGCAATGTTTTGTGAGCCGCGCTCATGGCAAACATATTGTAAGTTTCGCCATTTGAGGTTAAGTGACCGTGAAACTTCTGACCATACCAACTGGCATAGCCGACCTCTTCATAGCCTTTGCCACTATCCATTGGCGTGTAGTGCTTGCCTAGTACCTTGTAAGGCCTGCTGTTAAACATGCGGTAGGCTTCGTATTTTGGTACAGCATCAAGTGTTTCTGGTTTCTTGGCAACGTGCTTAGGCGCTGAGTCTTGCTTTTGAGTATAGCGACCAGATTGTGTAGGTGCACTTTGGCATCCCACTAATGCCAAAACTATAAAAACAGCTGAGCCATAGCGAAAGAACTGTCCGTTTGCCAGATTTTGGGCAACAAGACCCGCATTAACTAAACCCGCTTTTACAAAATCAAGTACCGAAAAAAGGCGTTGCAACATACAAGTTATCTAGACATTAAACGTTTCTGAGTGGCAATGGCCATAAGAATGCCAAAACCTGCCATTAAAGTCACCATAGATGTTCCTCCAAAGCTCACTAGAGGAAGGGGAACACCCACCACGGGAAGTAATCCGGACACCATGCCCATGTTTACAAATACATAAACAAAAAAAGTAAGGGTAATACTGCCACCAAGCAATTTTGCATAGGCGTCTTGTGCCCGGCTAGAAATTATAAGGCCGCGCATAATTATAAAAATGTATATTGCCATTAAGCACATTACACCGGTAAGACCAAACTCTTCGCTGAATACTGAAAAGATAAAATCGGTGTGACGTTCGGGTAAAAACTCGAGTTGTGACTGCGTACCCTGTAACCAGCCTTTGCCGTCTACACCACCGGAACCAATGGCAATTTTAGATTGGATTATGTGGTAGCCAGAACCTAGTGGATCGCTTTCCGGGTTCAAAAAAGTAAGAACCCGCTGCTTTTGATAATCCTTCATTAAAAAGAACCACATCACAGGCGCAAACGCGCCAATGAGGCCGCCCACTACTGAAATAAGACGCCAGCTCATACCTGCCAGGAATATGGCAAAGATACCTGAACTGGCGATGAGTAATGAGGTCCCTAAATCAGGCTGCTTTGCAATGAGAATGGTGGGCACGACCACCAAACCAAACCCAACGATAATGTGGGTGGTGCGTGGCGGCATAGTGAATTTACTGATATACCATGCAACCATCATAGGCACGGCAAGCTTCATCAGTTCAGAGGGCTGAAAACGGATAAAGCCCAGGTCTAGCCAGCGCTGTGCGCCTTTGCCCATATCACCAAATAATAAAACGGCAATTAGCATGAGCAGGCCTGCACCATAGGCATAGGTTGAGAAAAACCTAAACACGCCCAAAGGGGCTTGGGCTAATCCGAACATAACGATAAAGCTAAATCCCAGCCTGATAAACTGGCGCTCCATTTGCTCCATATCCTGACCTGACGCCGAGTACAGAGTAAATAGCCCAACACAACTTAGCACGAGTAGCCCGACTAACAGCCATCCATCGATATGAATGCGCTGAAGAAAACTCATTTTATTAGGGTTTATGGTGGTTCTCTTCACTAGTTTGTCCCTAATTCATTATCATTGTTTGCCGAGTCAGCTTCGGCAGTTTCAAAAACACGGTCTCTGAAATAGAAATCCATGATTTGACGGGCGACGGGTGCTGCGTTCTTACTACCACCGCCTACGTTCTCAAGGACCACGGTTACCGATATCTCTGGATCATTGAACGGTGCGAAGCCAACATACATGGCATTGTCTCGAAGACGCTCATCAATTTTAGTAGCGTCATATTTTTCATTTTGGCCAACGGTAAACAACTGTGCTGTTCCTGTCTTACCCGCAGAGTCGTAAGGGGTATCTGCAAATGCATGACGCGCGCCGCCTTCTTCGCCACTCACAACATCGCGCATGGCGTTTAACACCACATCTAAATTGTTACGGTTCTTAATTTCTATAGGCCGCAGCGACTTAAGTGGGATGAGGTCGACAGAACTATCGGTGTTCATATAACCGCGAATGATTTGTGGAATATAGCGTTCCCCAGCATTGATCAGCGTGTTAACCGATGTATTTAACTGTACCGGCGTGGTGGTCCAATAGCTCTGTCCTATACCAACGGGTATGGTGTCACCAATATACCAAGGTTGATTAAAGCGAGCGCGTTTCCAGCCTCGGCTAGGCATGTTGGCATCTGACTCTTCGTAAAGATCGATACCCGTGAAATCTCCGAATCCGAATTCGTACATAGATTCACTGATTTTATCGATACCCAATTTATACGCTAGCTCGTAATAATAAGTATCGCACGACACTTCTATTGCTTTTGATACGTTAACTTTGCCATGTCCCCATCGACGCCAATCGCGCCACACGTGCGACACATTTGGCAATTGATAGCGACCTGTATCGTTAATGGTGTAGTCTTTGGTGATAATGCCTTCTTCTAGTCCAACAAAACCAAGGTGCGGTTTAATGGTAGAAGCGGGAGGGTATTGTCCTTGTGTCGCCCTGTTAATTAGCGGGCGGTCTGGCGAATTCAGTAGCGCAGAGTAATTCTTGCTGCTGATACCGTGCACGAATAAATTGGGGTCGTAACTAGGGTTAGAATAAAGTGCCAGTACGCCACCTGTTTTAACGTCGGTAACCACTACAGCGCCGCGCATGCCTTCTATTATTCGCTGGGCTTCTAACTGAAGCTCTAAATCCAGGTTAAGTACGATGTCTTTGCCCGGTGTTGGTGGCTCAACACTGAGTACACGAATAATTCGGCCTTGATTGTTTACTTCGACCTGCTGATAACCCACTTTTCCATGAAGCAGCTCTTCGTGGTATTTCTCTATACCTAGCTTACCGATATCGTGGGTTGCGGCGTAATTATCTTCTTGGCCTGCTTCAACGAGTTTTTGTAAGTCTCGCTTGTTAATGCGTGCAACATAACCCAGTGCATGGGTAAGCGTTTCTTTATAAGGGTAATGACGAGCTAAACGCGCTTCAATTTGAACACCTGGAAATTTGTGTTTGCTGGCAGAGAACAGCGCTACTTCTTCTTCGCTTAGCTGAGTGCGAAGCGCAACGGGTTTAAATCTCCGCGTTCCTTTTAGCGTAGATTGAAAGCGTTCAATTTCATCGCTGGTGATGCTCATTAATTCGGTCAGATCTGCAAGGGTTTGTTCAATATCATCCACTTGCTCTGGAATAATTTCCAAACTGAAAACCGGACGGTTCTCGGCTAAAAGCACGCCGTTACGGTCATAAATGAGACCGCGGTTAGGCGCTACGGGCAGCACTTTAATTCGGTTACCGTTAGACCGGGTTTGATAATCTTCAAACTGGGTGACCTGCAAAGAATAGAGGTTGTTAAGTACAATGCCCAACATGGCCACAACAATAATAAAAGCAATGGTCGCTCGGCGCGCGAACAAGTTCGCTTCAGCGGAGTGGTCCCGTATTGCTTGACGTTTTCGTTGCATTGACTTCCTTTGCATTAATAAAGCGACCAATTACTCACGGTGATAAGGGTGATTTTGCGTCACCGACCACGCGCGGTATAAGCTTTCTGTAAGAATGATCCTAACAAGTGGATGAGGTAGAGTTAAGGCTGATAAGGACCACTTTTGTTCCGACGCAGCAATACATTCTGGTGCTAGCCCTTCTGGACCACCAATAAGCAGGCTTACGTCGCGCCCGTCCATTTTCCAATTGTCGAGTTGTTTAGCAAGCGTGGGAGTGTCCCAGGGTTTACCTGTTACTTCTAACGTAACAATGCGATTTCCTTTGGGAATAGCGGCTAGCATTTGCTCGCCTTCTTTTCCCAAAATGCGCTTAATATCCGCGTTTTTGCCTCGCTTTCCGGCGGGTATTTCAGTAAAGGACACTGGCATGTCGCTAGGGAAACGACGAATAAACTCATCCACGCCTGTACTTACCCAGCTTGGCATTTTTGTTCCGACCGCGACGATTTGTATACGCACTTCTTTTACCCTTACCGCAGGAATTAGTATTTCACTTATACAATAAAGGCCATACGCATTTGAGTATGGCCTTTATTGACCGTGTTACTGCATGTTTATAGCAGGCGTTTACGCCACTACGACCACAGTTTCTCTAGCTGGTAGAAATCACGGGTTTCATCTTGCATAACGTGCAAAATAACATCACCAAAATCAACCAGAACCCATTCGCCGGTTTCCTTACCTTCCACGCTTCCAGGTGCGTGGCCCGCTTTCTTCGCTTCTACCATGACATTTTCTGCAATAGATGAAACGTGGCGCTTTGAGTTACCTGAACAAATGATCATGGTATCTGTAATACTTGATTTGCCGCGAACGTCTAGTTCAATAACATCACGGCCTTTCATATCGTCAATTTTGTCTTTAACAAACTGTTTGAGCTGTTGACTCTCCAAGAGTTTTCCTCACTTACTTAACTTTTATATAACTGATGTTCGTTTATGTAATCTAAAACGCTTTCTTCTAACCATAAGTTAGATAGGTCAGCATTTGAACTGTTTGGCGTACCCGATTTCTCGGACGTGGCAGCACTTGCTAGTACGTCACGAATTTCAGTAGATGAAACACTAAAAAGCGGTGTGTTGGTTAACACTACATGGCCTGCAGGCTTTTCATGAATAACATTTTTATCGTTAGCCACATGACAATCTAACCAAGCTTGTATTGCGGGAGGAGGCGAAAATTTCTCATCGTCTCTGCGCATAACCACTAAGTGACAATAATCGAGCAGGTGTTCCCACTCGTACCATTTGTCCAGATTATACAGTGAATCTGCGCCAATGAAAAAACAGATTGTGTCATCGCTTTTCTCTTTAAGTGCACGCAGTGTTTTAACTGTATAAGAGGGTGACGGAAGCGCCAGTTCAATTAACTCTGGAATAAGTCTGTCATTGTTTTGGGCGCAAAGTTCAATCATTTTTACCCGGTGGCTTTCTGACACACCTACTGACTTATGCGGAGCTAATTTACAAGGCATGAGATGAACTTGGTTTACGCCAATTTCATCTGCCGCTTTTAGTGCCGCACCAATATGGCCTTTATGCGGCGGATTAAACGTACCACCAAGAATGGCTTTCACCGTTGGATATGCTCGAGAAGCGCCGGAAAGACTCACTTAGACTTGCCCATTATGCCTGTAACAAAGGAATTTCGCGAAGGTCCATACCCATGAACATCATGCACAGGTGACACATTTCGACGTAAGGGCGGGCAATGACATTTTGTTTGAATGCATGATCTGACTGAGTCAACGCTTTTTGGATGTCTTCTAGCTGCGCGACGCTCAGACGATTCAAGGCACTTTGATAAAAACCTTGTCTATTACGCCAAATACCGAATTTTTGCCACTGAATGGGGGCACCGCTTTGCTGCGCTAGTTTTAGTTTCCATAACTGCTCCCACTCTCGAATCAGCGCCCAAATAATGATGTTAGGCTCCAGACCCTCGCTCTCTAATCGGTATAGCATTTTTATGCAGCGGGTACTGTCGCCGCTAAGCATAACGTCAACCAGTTGAAACACGTTGAAACGCGACTGATCGACCATCGCCTTTTCAATTTGTTCGTCTGAAATAGACTGGTGTGGATAGAGTAGGGCGAGCTTATCAATTTCTTGCTTAGCAGCAAGCATGTTGCCTTCGCAGAAATCAGCTATCATCTTAGCACCCGACGCTGATACGGAGAGTTGGTGGGCATTTAACTGCTGGTTTAGCCATGCATTGAGCTGCTTGCCTTCCAACGGGTAACACAATACCGACGCGCCCAAATCATCAAGCACTTTAAACCATTTGCCGCGCTGCACGTCTTTGCCAATTTTGGGGCCGTGAACCAGCAACAAAATATCGGGGTTTAATGACGCCGCGACTTCTTGCAGCATTTTACTGCCTTCAGTGCCCGGTTTTCCCGTAGGTAGCTCTAATTCAATGAACTGTTGGCTTGAGAAAAGCGACATGCTTTGTGTGGCTTCAATCAACTGATTCCAGTTAAAGCCTGTTTCAGCAACTAGTACTGTACGCTCTTCAAAGCCATTGGCTTTTGCTTTAGCGCGTATTTGCTCAATGACATCAAACTTCTGCTGGGGTTCATCTCCAAACACCAGATAGCACGGGCGAAGTGCCTTGGTGATATCTTGGCTAAATTGGTTTGGATAAATCTGCATGAAAAATTCTGATGTTTACAGACTAACGGAAGTTGATGCATTTGGTGCAGCGGCTGCCTGACTGGAAAGGCGTCTGATCATGATATCAGCGGCTTCATCGCGCATTTCACTTAGCATCAATTCAAGTTCGCGAGACTTTGCCAACACTTGGTCAGGGTCGTCTTGATAGTCACGTACTACTTCAAATTGCACCATTACCGCTTCCTTACCAGGAAACTGCACGCGGTAACGCACAACATATATCAGTTCATATTCAGCAACTTGACCCGAAGGATAAACCGACAGCAGCTGACGTTCTAATTTCTCTGGAAGCAAATAGATGTTTACGTTTTGGTTAGAGCGCGATGTTTTATCTACGCTAACACTGGATAAACCGTAAACGTTTAAGCGTTTGTCAAGCGCACGCGCCAAGGGCGCGTGTGCTCGGGCACTTTCAATAGCAACGGTGTTTATGTCGTCAGGTAAGCTAGGGCTACTTCGCAAATGAAAGCCACAGCCAGTAACCAATACGGTTCCCAACACAGCGACTGCGAATTGTAAGTGCTTTTTCATCAGTATCTGACCTAGTTAGCTACAATGTTTACAAGCTTGCCAGGCACAACAATCACTTTACGAATGGTTTTACCTTCGATGAATTGCTGAACGTTAGGCTGTTCTTTCGCAGATGCTTCAATGCTCTCTTTGCTTGCATCAGCAGCAATTGTCATCTTAGCGCGCACCTTACCGTTAACCTGAACGATGATTAGCTTTTCGTCTTCAACCAATGCGGCTTTATCAGCCTGTGGCCATGGCGCTAAATCGATATCTTCACTGTGACCCAACACTTTCCATAGCTCGTGAGCGATGTGCGGCGTAATAGGGTTTAGAAGCAACAAGATAGATTCACAGGCTTCGCGCATAATTGCGATGTCCTGCGCGTTTTCTTGTGGTGCTTTTTGAAGGTGGTTTAACAATTCCATCACCGCTGCAACCGCAGTGTTAAAGGTTTGACGACGGCCTAGGTCATCAGACACCTTTTCAATGGTCTTGTGTACTTCACGGCGAAGTGCCTGTTGGTCTTTCGACAGTGCCTTAACATCAATCGCTTCTGGCGTGCCTTTTTCAACGTGTTCGGTCACTAATTTCCAGATACGACGTAAGAAACGGTTTGCACCTTCAACACCAGAGTCTACCCACTCAAGGGTTTGCTCCGGTGGCGCAGCAAACATGGTAAATAAACGCACCGTATCGGCACCGTACTGATCAATAACTTCCTGAGGGTCGATACCGTTATTCTTCGACTTAGACATTTTCGTCATACCGCCGTGAATAACTTCTTCACCGTCAGCGGTTAGCCATGCTTTAACAATACGGCCTTTATCGTCCTTTTCAGTGCTTACTTCGGTAGGCGAGAACCAGGTTTTCTTACCAGACGCGTCTTCACGATAGTACGAGTCAGCTAATACCATGCCTTGACACAGCAAACGCTTGAACGGCTCATCAGAGTTTACCAAGCCTTCATCGCGTAACAACTTGTGGAAGAAACGCGAGTAAAGTAAGTGCAAGATAGCGTGCTCGATACCACCAATGTACTGATCTACTGGTAACCAGTAGTTAGCTGATGTTGGATCAAGCATGGCGTCGTTGTTAGTAGCACAGGCATAGCGCGCGTAGTACCACGATGACTCCATAAAGGTGTCGAAAGTATCCGTTTCACGTAACGCGGCTTCGCCATTGTATGTGGTTTTTGCCCACTCAGGGTCAGCTTTAATTGGCGAGGTAACGCCATTCATTTCTACGTCTTCAGGCAAAACAACCGGTAGTTGGTCAGCAGGAACCGGAACAGATTCACCGTTTTCCAAATTTAGCATTGGAATAGGTGCGCCCCAGTAGCGCTGACGGCTTACGCCCCAGTCACGAAGACGGTAATTTACTTTGCGCTTTCCACAGCCTTTGCTTTCAAGTTCATCAGCAATACCATTAAATGCGGCATCGAACTCAAGACCGTCGAACTTATATGAATTGATCAAGCTACCTTTTTCAGTAAATGCAGAGGCGGTAAGGTCGCACTTATCTTCATCACCTGCGTTTGGCGCAATGACTTGTTGAATAGGTAGGTTGTATTTAGTCGCAAATTCCCAATCGCGCTGGTCGTGGCCAGGAACAGCCATTACCGCGCCTGAACCGTAGTCCATCAACACGAAGTTAGCGACCCAAATTGGAAGCTTTTCACCGGTTAGTGGGTGAACAACCTCAAAACCCGTGGCGAAACCTTTCTTCTCCATGGTTGCTAATTCAGCTTCAGCAACTTTGGTGTTTTTACATTCGTCGATAAAGGCCGCTAAATCTGGGTTCGATTTTGCTGCGAATTCGGCAAGAGGGTGCTGCGCAGCCACTGCAACGTAAGTAACGCCGTAGAAGGTATCTGGGCGCGTGGTATATACCGTCAAATCGGCAATGTCGTTAACCGCTGACGCTAAATCGAAGGTAATTTCAACACCTTCAGAGCGGCCAATCCAGTTCGCCTGCATTGCGCGTACTTGGTCTGGCCATTCTTCAAGCTGTTCTAAGTCTTGTAAAAGTTCTTCGGCGTAGTCAGTAATTTTAATAAACCACTGAGGGATCTCTTTTTGCTCAACCAGCGCACCAGAGCGCCATCCGCGACCGTCGATTACCTGCTCGTTAGCCAAAACAGTTTGGTCTACAGGGTCCCAGTTCACAGTAGAGTTTTTCTTGTAAACAAGACCTTTTTCGTAAAGGCGTGTGAAGAACCACTGTTCCCAGCGATAGTAATCTGATTTACATGTGGTTACTTCGCGATCCCAGTCGTAACCGAAACCCAACGAGCGAAGTTGGTTTTTCATGTAATCAATATTTGAGTATGTCCATTTCGCAGGTGCAGTGTTGTTGTTAATTGCTGCGTTTTCAGCCGGAAGACCAAAAGCATCCCAGCCCATAGGCTGCAATACATTTTTACCCTGCATGCGCTGGAAACGGCTGATCACGTCACCAATGGTGTAGTTGCGCACGTGACCCATGTGAAGTCGGCCACTAGGGTATGGGAACATAGACAGGCAGTAGAACTTTTCTTTTTCTACGTCGTCATTTGCTTTAAACGATTGGTTTTCTTCCCAGTATTGCTGAACGCGTTGTTCAATGTCTTTCGGATTGTACTGATTATCGGCCATGAAACTTAGGCTTCCGCATTAAAAGTTAAAACGTTTATGGGGCGGCATAAGGCGAGTTTGTAGCAACGCCAACTAACCGCGCGTGGGATTCACCCACTTAACATACATATAGCCCAGTAGAATAACCCAGCGCTAAGCCATGCCTCAATAGCTTAACACCGAACTTGGCAATATTTATTGTTGCTTGCTTGAAAAGTGAGCATTAATGACACAGTTTACGCCGATTGAACACCAGAACTCGCCCCATTTGCTCATCTTACTTTCTCTTGGCGCCATCTTATCTTGTCGATAAACAGGCCTCGGTGTCACATCTAATTATTGTCACTAAACGCGGTTAGCGCATTTAGTTGTTGCGCCTGCACTTTGTCTACTACTCGAACTAAATTGGCGGCGTCTTCGTTAGATGCTTTTTGGCCATTAAAGTGAATATTGCCTGAGGCGTGGTAGGTAAGAGTGACTTTAGTTTTCGGTATGCGACCGTCTTGTGTGTTTGCATCCGATGAAGTGCTCGATGCTATTGTGCTGAATTCCCATGTCAGTGCACCTGACATACCCATCTCTTGAAGCGGGCCTAAGCCACCTGTCATCACCACTTTTTTGTTCGGTTCAACATAGCTTACCTGCATATGCGCTGCACTCGCCGTGTCTGTCGTTTCACAGAAACAGCCACCAGCCTGCTCATCTATGCGCAAAGCACCTTTCCACCATGTGTGGTCTTTCGGCCACCACATATCCACATGTTGAATAAAATGAGAGTACACGACTTCAACTGGCGCATAGCTTTCACTCTCATTGGTAATAGAAAACCCTGAGTTATCTGCATAGTTTACGTTAGCGATACTCATTGAAGAAAATGCCGTACCCAGAAAGATAGCAAGGAAAGAGGAGGTGAGCAGAAGGGGTGAGCGAGTTTTCAATTTTTTTGTCATTGTTATTACCCTGTTTTTGTTCATTGGTTATTGCGCGCGAAACCTGGTCTCGTCGCCAAACGAATTTCGGTTTTTGTGTTTTCTAAGGTAATTGAAAGCAGCTTGCGTTGCTACCTACTTTAAAGCCTTACTGTTACAGGATTCTTCAGAGCTTTGTCTTGACCACATTGTCCTTACGGCTCTGACCTTGGCGCGCTTTTCTTAACGCTGTGATTTTAATGCTCTGATCCAAATTATGTGGCAGAAATAAATGCAGCGGTTAAATTGAAGTAAGTTCTTTCGTACTTAACTCCTTTTCGGCTTTAATTAGACGCTACACCTTGTGTCGCAAGGTATCAGTTCTAATGAAGACCACAAAAAGCTCGTAGTGCTTGCCAATTCCTCTCTAAAATCATGAAGGTGGTTGTTTGTTGTGCAATTAGCGATGCAAAGCTGCCTTATTCAGGATAAGCGTTTGACACTAATGTTAATTAGGGTTTCACTTAAGTAAAGAAACAAAGATAGAACAGACATGTCTGTAGACAGTAAATTATATGCGTTAGATGTAGACGCGCTTTCACCTACCATAAATCGCCGAGCGATAAACAGTGCCTTAAAAGATGATGAAGCGCTAAATGCGACCTTCATTGGGCAAGAGCGTGCGCGTGAAGCACTTACGTTTGGGTTAGGTATTAACACCAAAGGCTATAATCTTTACGTGATGGGTGAGCCCGCTACGGGGCGCTTCACTCTAGTGAAGGATTACATTGAACGCCAAGTTGCCCAGCTACCGGCGCCTGATGATTGTTGTTATATCAACAATTTTGACGAAGAGCGCGAACCTGTTGCGCTAAAATTTCCTCCCGGTGGTGGAAAAGCATTCCACAAGGACATGGCTGCGCTTATTGACGATGTCTTAGACTCACTGCCCATTGCTTTTGATAACCCGGGATATCAGCGCCGTCGCGCGTCAATTTCCAGAGAGTTCGAGCAAAAGTACGATGCGGCTATCGATGCGGTAGAGCGTTACGCACAAGCGAATGATGTTGCGCTGTACGAAGAGGGTGGCTCTATTACGTTTTCACCTATCGTTAACGGCAAGCCAATAAGTGACACAGAGTTTGCGTCATTATCTGATGCACAACGGGAAGGGTTTTATACTCTTATCGACGAACTAGAAAATAGGTTAAGCGAAGGTCTGTTAAGCCTACCTACGTGGAAACGCGAAAACTCTGAGCGTCTGCGTGAGCTTGACAAAAAGACCGCAGAGCAGGGGATTAAGCCGCTGCTAAAAGTGCTTGAACACAAATACGCATCTGAGCTAGGGGTAATGAAGTACCTCAAGCAGCTTAAAACTGCATTAGTCAATGCTATCTTAGTCATTCACAGTGAAGAGCAGAAAGAAGAGAAGAGTGATGACTTCGACAAGAAGGTATTTTTAGAAGAGCAATTTCTTCCTAACGTTTTGGTGTCGAATAAACTCGATGACGCAGCCCCTGTTATTTATGAGCCGAACCCTACTTATCAAAATTTGTTTGGCAAAATAGAGTACACCAACATTCACGGCAGCGTGTTTACCAACTATCGCATGATTCAGCCCGGTGCGCTCCATCGTGCAAATGGCGGTTATTTGTTGTTGGATGTCGACCAACTTATTGAACAACCTTTCGTGTGGGATACTCTTAAGCTTGCCATCAAGTCACAGCGCTTGCGCATGGACTTACCCCAGCAAGATGTGGGTATGGTGAACAATATTACGCTCAATCCACAGCCCATCGACTTAAATGTGAAAATCGTTCTGTTAGGCTCGCGTGATTTATACTACACGCTGCAAGATTACGATGACGAGTTTGATGAACTGTTTAGAGTGTTGGTGGATTTTGATTTGGAAATTCCCGTCACCAGACAGGCGCTTTTTGATTTCGTGGGCAAAGTACGTGCGCATCTTATTCAGTTAGGACTTAAAGGCATTACCGCTAACGCGATGTGCAGGCTAGTTGAGTACTCGTTAAGAATGGCTGAACATAAAGAAAAGCTATCTGCGCACTTCGCTGAAGTTATCGAGCTAGTTAATGAAGCCTATTATTTCTGTCAGAAATCTAATGCCGACACGCTAGAACTTGATCATTTAAAAACAGCATTAAGTGCCAAGAAGCGTCGTACCGGCCGTGTCAGCCAAACACTATTAAACGATATTAAAGAAGGGCACGTGCTTATTGCCACTGAAGGAAAAGCGGTAGGCAAAGTAAACGGGTTAACGGTATTGGATATTGGTGACACTGCATTTGGTACGCCTGCACGCATTACGTCTACTGTATTTGCCGGCGCAAGTGGTGTAGTTGATATTGAGCGTGAGGTAGAGCTTGGACAGCCTATTCACTCAAAAGGCGTCATGTTGTTAAACGGCTACTTGGGCAACAAGTATGCCCAACATTTCCCGTTAACCCTATCGGCAAATATAGCGCTAGAGCAGTCATACGGACATATTGATGGCGATAGTGCATCCCTTGGTGAACTGGTTGCGCTTATCTCTGCGTTGACTGAAATCCCTTGCTTACAAACCTTGGCTATCACGGGTTCCATAAACCAGTATGGTGAAGTGCAAGCGGTTGGCGGTGTGAACGAAAAGATAGAAGGCTTTTTCGACTTGTGTCAACACCGTGGCCTCACCGGCACGAAAGGCGTGATTATTCCTAAATCAAATGCGATTAATTTGGTATTAGACGCCACTGTTATCGATGCTGTGAAAAAAGGGCTGTTCCATATTTACACTGTAGAGACCGTTGATGACGCGCTATCTATTTTGATGGAACAGGAAGCGGGTAAATTAAGTAGTAAAGGTCGTTACCCCAAAAATTCAATCAATTACCATGCCGTAAACCGTCTATACAATATTGCGCTTATTGTTAATGGGGGCGATGGCGAATAGATAAAAACGAAGCGCGTACTTGCAGTGTCGAGACGCGCTTCTTGATTTTTGCATTAATCTTGGTTGATGCGCTAATAAAGATGCGCTTTTTCAGTAGAACGTGCACACAGCCATTCAATGCTAAACGCAAGTACCAGAGCGCGCTAATCGCGGGTGCTGATGACCAGAGTCTCTGAAATTTTATCTTGGATAGCTTGTCGGTTAGGATCCCAGTAAATTTGCACAAATCCCAACAAGCCAGTTGCTAAACCCGCACCATAACCTCCATAACGACCAAAGCTCTCCCATAGCGACAGTCCAGAACCATCGAGTTTGAGTACTTGTATATTTAGCAGTCGTTTACCTGGAGTTTTTCCGTTAAACCAAGCGGTAAACACGCTGTAATAAAGCGCGGCCCAACCAAAGCCTAAGCCAAGCTCAGTAATTAACCCTTTGATCCACGCGACAATGCTGTATGTGTTTGCTGAGGGCTCTGAAGTTGCGTCATCGAAATCTGCTAGGTCACTTTCAATATCTTCAGCTTCCTGTAGGCCATTTTCATGCACACCTTTATTTTGAGCTTGCTCATTTACTCCAATATCATCATTCGCACCATTTTTCTCACCTGGGCGATTAGGCGAGTCGATCACGTTGCTGACAGTTGCATCGTCACGAAAGTAATTAGCCTCATTGGCAGCATCTAACGTAAGCAACACTGTCCAAAAGAGCATGAACGCTCCACCTATTCGAAGAAATGAACGCGTAGTTTTTTTATGGCTTTGATTGGCCACGTTGCGGCTAGCTTTATAAAACGTCACTGTAGCAATAATCGCCAAAAACAGTGCATCCAGTGAGCTCAAAATGGCGACAAATAGTAGGTCAATACACTGAGCCAACCCTCGTTGAAAAGGTGTAGCCAGACGCTTGCCTAACAGCGAGTTAGCCACGCCAAACGCATAGGGCGTGACTATATCCTTTGTTTCAACGGTTTCTAATTTATCTGCGGTATTATTTTCGACATCACTACTAATAGGTGGCGTATCAATATGTTGATGAGGGTGAGACATTTGCCGTCCACTGTGCTTAACCTAATTCCATAACACTACTTTACACAGTAAGGCGTATTATTTTAACTCTTTTATCTGAAGGGTAAGCACCTCACAAATACGCATGCAAGATACATTGTAATCTCTTCAATAGTCGGAATATTTTTCTTTTTAGCAAATAGATAGATTAGGTGTACTTCACTTAAGCTATTGATTTATATGCGCGGCATTGGGTTTGCATCAGAGTTTATCGAATGGATAACAATGATGCCTTTAAGGAGGTTACGATGTTTAACTCAAAACAAACGATTACAGCAACACTGGTTTCAGTCGCAATGATGGGGTCATCTGCAATGGCACAAGCTAACGTTGACGAGATGAAAACTGCGCAAATGCAAGCAGCTTCAGCGTCAGTGCAACCTGAGTCCAGGACATCTGAGTCTGGTGATACGTGGATTACGTTGACCGGTGAGGTGTCTGCTGTAGATTCAAAATTCTTTACGTTAGATTACGGTGACGGGAATATCTTTGTTGAGTTAAGAGACACCGACCTTGACAGTAATGCCTATGCAAAAATGAAAGGCGAAGAAGTCATGGTAACGGCGCGTCTTGATGATGGCATGTTTTCAAGCGAAAGGTTAGTTGCTCAGAGTGTGATTGTTGATGGTATGGATACTGTTTACTTAGCTGAGTCGGTTAATCAGGCTTCGGCAGATCTTTATTTAAGTACAGCAAGTAACATTGAGTTTGACGATGAAGAAATGGTGCTTGTAGGTACCGTTAAATCAATTGGCAAAGAAGCGTTACAAATTGACGTGGGCGATACCACCCTCACGGTAGAGCTTGATGAGTTAGAGGACGCACCTGTGGATGCGGATGGTTACCTAACGCTAATGAAAGGCGAGCGCGTGCGCATTACCGGCGAACTAGAAGACGATTTCTTTAATCGTTTCACGGTAGAAGCTGATACGCTAATCAAAATGAAAAGTTAACTATTGCTGATAGATAACGCTTTAAAAAAAACCGCCGAAAGGCGGTTTTTTTTGATTAAATTATTAATGTGCTTATTCACTACTTTGGAGGCATGCGCAGCCCGCCGTCTAAGCGGATTGTCTCACCATTTAGGTAGCTATTGTTCGCCATATGGATAACTAACTTAGCAAATTCTTCTGGTAGCCCAAGGCGCTTAGGAAACTGAACGTTAGCAGAAAGGGCGTCTTGCACTTTTTCTGGCATAGCAAGTAGCATTGGCGTGCCCATTACACCCGGCGCAATGGTGTTAACACGAATACCCAACGGGGCTAAGTCTCGAGCCATTGGAAGGGTTAAGCCGATAATACCACCTTTACTCGCGGCATAAGCGGTTTGCCCTATTTGACCTTCGTAACCAGCAACTGAAGCAGTGTTTACGATAAGACCGCGTTCGCCTTCCCCGTTAATTGGCGATTGCTTTGCCATCGTCGCTGCAACTAAGCGAGAAACATTAAAGCTTCCTACTAAGTTAATATCGATAGTTTTCTGGAAGTCACCCAACGGCGCCGGATTGCCTTCTTTGTCAAGCAGTCGCTTAGCTGGGGCGATGCCTGCACAGTTAACCACTAAAGAAATGGCGCCAAACCTTTCGGTTGTCGCGTCTATAGCCGCTTGAACAGAAGTTTCATCGCGTACATCGACTTTGGTGAAAAGTGTGTTGTTATTGCCTAATTCTTCTACGCGCTGTGCGCCAAGCTCTTCATTTAAGTCGAAAAGGCTGACGTTAGCACCTGCATCTCGAAGTGCGATAGCAGTGGCGTGACCAAGTCCGGAGCAACCGCCAGTAACAATGGCAGTAAGATTATTTAGCGTCATAGATTTCCCTTAAACCCTAGTTTTTCACTATTATTAACGTGATGTTAACGGGAAGTAAGAAGAAAAACTACGGTGCCGAAGGGGATCGGCACCTTATATTCAGCTATTTTGGCAACTGAATTTTACAGTCTTCGCTTTGACGGTAGATAATTAGCGTGTGGCCAATTACCTGTAGCTTAACTGAGTTTGTTTCACGAACAATGGCATCCATGATTAGCGCTTTTTCTTCGCGATCGTCTGTTGGCACCTTAACTTTAATTAATTCGTGATGGCTAAGGGCGTTGTCAATTTCGGCAACCACACCTTCTGTCAGGCCGTTCCCACCTAGCTGCACAACAGGTTTTAAAGGGTGTGCAAGGCCTTTTAGGAATTGTTTCTGTTTATTTGAAAGTTTCATGAAGTAATATTTCTTACAATTAATCTGTTAGTTTATGCTTGAAATAACGTATTCTAACGCCATCTTCTCTACAATCCTAATGACATTGTATTGGAATGACAAAAAAGAAACACTCCGCCAGCAGTAAACGCTGGCTACAAGAACACGTTAACGACCATTATGTGCAAAAAGCAAATAAGGAAGGTTGGCGCTCGCGAGCTATCTATAAACTGGAAGAAATTCAGAAAAAAGATAAGCTTATTAAACCGGGAATGACACTTGTAGACCTTGGTGCTGCACCGGGGGGCTGGTCACAGCTAGCCGCACAGCTCGTTGGCGACAATGGTCAAGTTATCGCGTGCGATATTTTGCCCATGGACCCAATCGTGGGCGTAGACTTTTTACAAGGTGATTTCAGAGAGGACGCTGTTCTCGACGCACTATTGAACAGAATCGGTGGGAACACCGTAGATATTGTGTTGTCTGATATGGCACCGAACCTTGCAGGTAACGCGTCGGTTGACCAATCTCGCTCTATGTACCTTTGCGAACTAGCGCTTGATATGTGTCACCAAGTGTTAAAGCCTGGTGGTTCGTTTGTCATAAAGGTGTTCCAAGGTGAGGGGTTTGTTGAGTTCATGAACGCACTTAAACAATCTTTCACAACCATAAAGACGCGTAAGCCTGACTCGTCCAGATCACGTTCGCGAGAGGTGTATTTGGTGGCTTGTGGGTATAAAGTGTAGTACGCTTTGAGATAAGCGGTTTTCGTTGCGAGTTGTGTCGTTTATTCAATAAACAACTTGTTGAATATACAAGCAATTCGGGTTTATAGAGGTTAGTAGCATTGAGCGATATGGCAAAAAATTTAATCTTATGGTTAGTCATCGCCGTTGTTTTAATGTCGGTTTTCCAGAGCTTTTCACCGAGTGAATCGTCTCGTTCGCAAACTGACTACACAACGTTTTTGAGAGAAGCAGAACAGGGAAATATTCGAGAAGTTCGCATCAATAATAGTGGCGAAATTCGAGGTACTAAGCGTTCAGGCGAAACTTTCCAAACATTCGTACCTTACTTCGATGACAAGTTAGTATCTGACTTGGTTAAGAACGACGTAAGAGTGTACGGTGAACCACCAGAAGAGCAGTCTCTTCTGACGTCTATTTTCATCTCATGGTTCCCCATGTTACTGCTTATTGGTGTATGGATTTTCTTCATGCGTCAAATGCAGGGTGGCGGCGGCCGTGGCGCTATGTCATTCGGTAAAAGCAAAGCTCGCTTGCTTGGTGAAGACCAAATCAAGACAACATTTGCTGACGTAGCAGGCTGTGACGAAGCGAAAGAAGATGTATCTGAATTGGTAGACTTCCTACGCGACCCGTCTAAGTTCCAAAAGCTAGGTGGTAAAATTCCGAAGGGCGTACTTATGGTAGGTCCTCCTGGTACAGGTAAAACGTTGCTTGCAAAAGCCATTGCCGGTGAAGCGAAAGTACCATTCTTTACTATCTCTGGTTCTGATTTCGTTGAAATGTTCGTGGGTGTAGGTGCATCTCGTGTGCGTGACATGTTTGAGCAAGCGAAAAAAGCGGCGCCTTGTATCATCTTTATCGATGAAATCGATGCGGTAGGCCGTCAACGTGGTGCTGGTCTAGGTGGTGGTCACGACGAACGTGAGCAAACCCTTAACCAGATGCTTGTTGAAATGGACGGCTTTGAAGGTCATGAAGGTATTATCGTTATTGCGGCAACTAACCGTCCTGACGTACTAGACCCTGCGCTTCTTCGTCCAGGTCGTTTTGACCGTCAAGTAGTGGTTGGTCTTCCTGACATCCGCGGCCGTGAACAAATTCTTAAAGTTCATATTCGCAAAGTGCCAGTGGCTGATAACGTAGAACCGTCAGTTATTGCTCGCGGTACACCAGGTTTCTCAGGTGCTGACCTTGCTAACCTAGTAAACGAAGCTGCATTGTTCGCTGCTCGCGGCAACAAGCGCCTTGTTTCTATGGAAGAGTTTGAGAAAGCGAAAGACAAAATCATGATGGGCTCTGAGCGTAAGTCTATGGTGATGTCTGAGCCTGAAAAAGAAATGACAGCGTATCACGAAGCGGGTCACGCTATCGTAGGTCGCTTAGTGCCAGAGCACGATCCGGTATACAAAGTGTCAATCATTCCACGCGGTCGCGCGCTGGGTGTGACCATGTACTTACCAGAGCAAGACCGAGTGAGCCACTCTAAACAGCACTTAGAAAGTATGATTTCTAGCTTGTTTGGTGGGCGTATTGCTGAAGCCATTATTTATGGTGACGACAAAGTAACCACGGGTGCATCTAACGACATCGAACGCGCAACTGAAATTGCACGTAAGATGGTCACCCAATGGGGCTTGTCGAGCAAAATGGGCCCAATGCTTTACGCTGAAGACGAAGGTGAAGTGTTCCTAGGCAAGTCTATGTCTAAGGCAACAAACATGTCTGATGACACAGCACGTGCCATTGATGCGGAAATTAAGTCACTGATTGACCGCAACTACGAGCGTGCTCAAAAGATCCTTGAAGACAACATCGATATTTTACATTCAATGAAAGACGCACTGATGAAGTACGAAACCATTGATGCTAAGCAAATTGATGATCTGATGAACCGCACTGACGTTCGTCCTCCTGCTGACTGGGATGACAGCAAGCCATCGGGTGGCGATAAGCCGAGTGGTGGTGCGCCGGTTCGTGAAGGTGAAATTAAAAATGACGGTGTAGACAAACCGTCGGTAGGTAAGCCGGGCGATATTCCAAGCTAACCTTCTACATCCATTGAAAAACGCCAGTTTAACTGGCGTTTTTTGTTAGAGCTGATTGATTTTAATCTGAGAATTTGGCTTACAGTTTATGTCACGGTGTTAGCTGAGTTATTTATTTCGTTACGCTTCACACTGTTCTTTGCAAAGAACAATGCAAAAAACACAGCGAAGAACAAATCAAAGAATTCAGCAAGCAACAAGGCAAAGAGCATGCATTTTTAAGTAGGTTTCATTGCTAACACAGCGGGTCAAAATCAGTTTGCTTTATAGCTTCATTTCTCAACATATTTTCTGTCTAAGAAATACGGTAATTTTAAAACAAAGGTAATGCAGGTAATTCATGCAGTTTGGTAAGTACTTCATAGGTCTGTCACAGCCTCAGGTAATGGGCATTTTAAATGTTACTCCTGATTCATTTTCTGACGGCGGCAAGCACACAAATGTATCTCAAGCCCTTGACCATGCGCTTCGCATGATTGAAGAAGGGGCAACTTTTATTGATATAGGTGGTGAATCGACAAGGCCAGGCGCGCCCGACGTATCGCTGCAGGAAGAGCTTGACCGCACAATACCCGTTATTGAAGCCGTAGCTAAAAATACCCCATGTGTTATTTCTATTGATACCAGCAAGGCTGACGTTATGCGGGAAGCGGTGAAAGCCGGCGCGGGGCTAATCAACGATGTACGCGCGTTACAAGAGCCTGGTGCATTGCAAGTAGCAGCTGAAGCACAAGTACCTGTTTGTTTAATGCATATGCAGGGGCAACCCAGAACCATGCAGCAAAGCCCTGAGTATGATGATGTAGTGAATGATGTGGGTCAGTTTCTACTCGCGCGCACCAAAGTGTGTGAAGAAGCGGGCATTGCTAAAGACAAGATTTTGTTCGACCCTGGCTACGGTTTCGGAAAGTCACTGGAACACAATTATACGCTGGTGAAACACTTGCCATCGCTTATGAAGCTGGGTTACCCAGTGTTAGTAGGCATGTCTCGCAAGTCGATGATTGGCAATTTGCTAAATAGAAAAGTGGATGAGCGCTTGGCGGGAAGCATAAGCCTCGCTACAATTGTCGCCCAAATGGGCGCACAGATAATTCGCGTTCACGACGTGAAAGAAACAGCTGATGCTGTCAATATCGTGAAAATGCTGAATTCAGTAAAATAAGGAATAATAATGACGCAGCGCAAATATTTCGGCACCGACGGTATCCGCGGAAAGGTAGGCGAGAGCAATATCAACCCAGAGTTTGTTACAAAACTCGGGTGGGCAGCAGGTAAGGTCCTTGCCGGACGAGGGACGAACAAAGTACTTATTGGTAAAGACACGCGTATTTCTGGCTACATGTTAGAGTCGTCTTTAGAGGCGGGTTTATCGGCTGCTGGTATCAATATCGGCTTGCTAGGCCCCATGCCAACGCCAGCCATTGCTTATCTCACCAAAACATTTCGCTCAGAAGCAGGGATAGTGATTAGTGCGTCACATAATCCCTTTTATGACAACGGCATTAAATTTTTCTCAGCGCAAGGCTTTAAGCTTGATGATGATATCGAATTAGCGATTGAAGATATGCTTGAGCGTCCAATGACATGTGTGGCATCTGATAAGCTGGGTAAGGCTACGCGTATAAACGACGCTGCGGGTCGTTATATTGAGTTTTGTAAGGGGACATTCCCTTCAGAATTATCGCTGACAGATCTTAAAATTGTTGTGGACTGCGCACATGGCGCAACGTACCACATTGCCCCCAATGTATTGAGAGAGTTAGGTGCTACGGTTATCGAACTTGGTACAGCGCCGAACGGTTTAAATATTAACGACGGTGTAGGCGCAACCTCAATGGATGCGATTGTTGAAAAGGTTAAGGAGACCGGCGCTGATCTTGGCTTTGCCCTAGACGGCGATGGCGATCGCATTATGATGGTAGACCACCTTGGTAATGTGCTTGATGGTGACCAGATTGTTTACATCATTGCCCGCGACGCGCTTAAGAACGGCAAAATGCAGGGTGGCGTCGTTGGCACCTTGATGAGCAATTTAGGCCTTGAAAATGCGTTGTCAAAGCTTGGTGTTCCCTTCGCAAGAAGTAATGTTGGCGACCGTTATGTGATGGAGCTGCTACAACAAAAAGGCTGGTCTATTGGCGGTGAAAACTCGGGTCATGTTCTCAATCTTAATATGAGCTCTACGGGTGACGGCATTGTAGCCGGGCTTCAAGTGCTTGCAGCAATGCTTCGTTCGCACATGGACTTACACGACTTAGCGAGTGGGTTTGAAATGTACCCGCAAACGCTAGTTAACGTGAGGTACGCTAACCAAGAAGTGGATTATTTAGCACACAGCAATGTACAAAATGCTAAGAAAGAGGCTGAGTCTGCGTTAGGTAAAACGGGCAGGGTACTTCTACGTAAAAGTGGTACTGAGCCGTTAATTCGTGTGATGGTTGAGTCGAATGACGAAAGCCAATCTCACAAATGGGCAGAGCATATTGCTGAAACTGTTCGTAATCTCGCCAATTAGTTGGCGTAGCAGGAAATTTTGCTTTTTGTGCTTGTATCTTCTCAATTAAATAGTTAATATCACGCCCGCTTTGAAGACAGGGCTAAGGTCTGCGTTGTGAGTAAAAATCTTAGAAAGCCATTCGTGGCTGGCAACTGGAAAATGAACGGAAATTTGGCATTAGTTGCTGAATTTAATCAAAAACTGGCGAATGTAAAAGCTGATTCGGAAATCGTAATTTGCGCTCCTTCACTTCTTTTACACGCATTTGAAACCCATTCGTTTGCCATTGGTGCTCAAAACGTAAGTCATCTTAATAACGGCGCTCACACTGGTGAGTTGTCAGTTGAAATGCTTAAAGAAGCAGGTTGCGGTTACGCAATTGTTGGGCATTCAGAAAGACGAGAAGACCAAGGCGAGTCAAGCGAACTTGTTGCATTAAAGGCAAAGCAATGTGTTTCTTCAGGTGTCGTACCCATCATTTGTGTAGGTGAGCCACTTGAAGTGAGAGAAGCAGATGATGTTGAATCGTTTGTTGGTGAGCAACTAGATGCACTAGTTAGCGCCATGTCGGTAGACGAACTCAGCAAAACTGTTATTGCATACGAGCCGATTTGGGCAATTGGTACTGGTAAAACAGCCAGCCCTGAGCAAGCACAAGAAGTACACGAATTTATTCGCGGCTACTTTAATAAAGTAGACGCACAATTGGCTCAAGGCCTTCGTATTTTGTACGGTGGTAGTGTTAAGCCAGATAATGCTGAAACCCTATTTGCACAGAAAGATGTTGATGGCGGTTTAATTGGCGGAGCCAGTTTAAAAGCTGAAGATTTTATTTCAATTTGCCAAGCGGCAAACTGACGAGGTATTTATGATTTACGAAGTGCTATTAGTAGCATACCTAATTGTAGCGCTATTACTTATTGGATTTGTATTGATCCAACAAGGTAAAGGTGCAGATATGGGCGCTTCATTTGGCTCAGGCGGTTCAAACACTGTTTTCGGTTCATCAGGTTCAGGTAACTTCATGACTCGTACGACCGCTATATTAGCAGGCTTGTTCTTCTTAATTAGCCTTTCTTTGGGTGCAATGACTGCAAACCGTGAAAGCGCAGAAGATGAGTGGAACAACCTAGAAGTTCCAGCGGCAGTAGAAGAGTCAGTAGAGCTACCAGCTGATCAAGACGTACCAGTTATTGAAGATGCAGCTCAAACTGACGTTCCTGTTGTTGAAAGCGATGTGACAGACGTACCAAAGTCTGACGACGCTGAAGGTTCAAACTAAAAAGTTTTCGCGGAAGTGGTGGAATTGGTAGACACGCCATCTTGAGGGGGTGGTGAGCATTGCTCGTGCGGGTTCAAGTCCCGCTTTCCGCACCAAATAAATGTAAAGGCCAGCGCAATGCTGGCCTTTTCTGTTTTTACACCGTGAAATTCTTGTTAAGGTGACCCTGTACGCTCACTTTTAACTGGCCTTGTTAATTGTAACAAAGCGTTAAAATCTAAAATTTACAGGATGTTATGTCTGTTCCTATTTTTATTATTCAGCTATGCTTTTCAATACTTAGTCATACTGTCTGCGACATAAACAAAACAATTTTTACGAGGCACTATAGTGCAAAAAACACTTAGTCAGAGTTTGTTCCAAACCCTATTCATAGGGATTGTGATAGCATCACTTCTGATAATTGGAGCAGTGTGGCGCTCAGCCAATACTCTCGTTGTTCAAAACATTGACCACAATATTGTTTTAGCAGAGAAAGTATTTGATAAAGTGGTTGCGGATCGTCAAGCTGTCATACGCAACGTTTCAAAAGTACTGTCTCGCTCATTTGATTTCAGGCGTGCGGTTGGCACAGAGAATATACCCTCTATTGAAGCGGCGTTTACCAGTTACGCGCAGAGACTAAACACCGATATCATCGCTCTGGTAAGTCTAGACCATCAAGTAGTTGTAACGCGTACAGACCTATTCGAAGTCGGTCAAAATGTGGAAAGTAGCCTAGCATTGGTTGCTAAAGGGAAAGACAGCGGTTTCTTCGTAGTCGATAACAAATTAGTACAGTTAAATCTAATTCGCGTAGAAATACCTACGCTTAGATATTACATGTTAATAGGCGTTGAGTTTGATAGCAGTTTATTAGAAGAACTAAAAGCGCTCGTAGACGCTGAAATTATTATCTCAAGAACTGATACCAATGACGTTCTTACGACTACCTTAAAAGAAAATGATGCGCAACGGATCCTCGCGTCAGAACACGACCCCTCGTGGATAGATGTAACGTTTAAAGACGAGCTTACTTACTTTGCCCGTGAGGTGAATATCGCCTCTGATGGCAATTTGCCGGTTAAGATAACTCTAGCTGTAGATACAACGTCTTCATTTAGTGCTTTCACACGTATTCAATTGACGATTCTGGCATTTTGCTTAGTCGCAATATTCATTGCTCTGGGTCTTTCTCTGCTGCTTGCCAGAAACGTGAGTCGACCAGTGTCTACCTTGGTAAAAGCAGTGAATAAGGTCGCGTCAGGAAGCTATGGCGCAACCCTTGACGCACCGTCGAACCTCAAAGAGATTACCGAACTTGCCAACGCAGTCGATAGCATGCAAGCAAGTATTAAAAGTCGTGAAAATCATATTCGTTATCAAGCAGAACACGACGTGCTTACCGGGCTTTTCAATCGGAACTATGTTGAAGGCTTCTTCGAGTCACAACTGCAAGAAGAAAGAGAGTTACAGGTTGTTGCCATTACCGTAATCGGATTTCGAACCATTAACGACCTCTACGGTTACTCTAACGGCGATAATACACTGAAAGCATTGGCCGAGAGGCTTCAGCGTTGGCCTGGTACATCCGCAAGATTAGCTGGCGGTGAGATTTTATATATTACGCAAGATTCACTTAATGATGACCAGCTCGAAACGCTCAAGCACATATTAGAGCAACCAGTGGAAAGTAACCTGATTGCAATTCCAGTAAAAGTCGCAATGGCGGTTATCCAGTGCCCGCAAGATGCAACAACATCAGAAGAATTATTCAGAAAAATGAATATTGTTACTGATGAAGCGATACACAGCGACAGCTGGTGCGTTCGCTACAGAACGGAATTAGAAGATAAATACAATCGCAGACTATCAATTACCACTGAACTAAAACGTGCACTGGCTAGCCAGCAAAACGAACTGTCTATGGTTTACCAGCCAAAAATAGATCTGCAGACAATGAAAGTATGCAGCATGGAAGCGCTTATTCGCTGGAATAATAGTGTTCTGGGCTTTGTTCCACCTGATGAGTTTATTACCATTGCTGAGCAAGCAGGGTTAATTGAGCAAGTTACGACTTGGGTAATGAAGCAAACCATTTCAGACTTAGCTTATTTTAGAGGCATGGGGTATGGGTTCACCGTTGCGATGAACTTATCTACTCAGGATATTCAAAATAAGGTACTTCTAGGGAAGCTAGTGTCGCTTTTAACTCAGGAAGGTCTGTCACCTGAAGCTCTGGAACTTGAAATAACAGAAAGCGATTTAGTTGCTGACGCCTCGCTTGCTATAGAGAACCTTAATGAACTAACGGCGCGGGGCTTTCATTTCGCCATCGACGACTTTGGTACAGGCTATTCGTCGTTAGCCTATTTAAAGAACTTGCCCGTAAAAACGATTAAAATTGATAAGAGTTTTATTTTGTCGCTGGCGAGTGATGAAAACGACCAGCAAATTGTTCATACCGTGCTGAGTTTGGCGAATGTGTTTAATTTAAAGGTTGTGGCTGAGGGTGTTGAAGACGTAGCGTCGCTTGAAATCTTAAAGGACTGGGGCTGTGATATCGTTCAAGGTTATTACATTAGTCGCCCACTTAGCCGTTCAGACCTTGAAGACTGGCTTCAAAATACGCCTTTCGGTGAATAGCTATTTCTTCAAATTAAATTTATTGTTTTACAGTAATCACCATGCCTTTGCCGCAGTATTTGGCGACATGGCATCGTAAATGCAAAACTAATAATGAAGCGTGTAAAACGCTCTGCGGGCCTGATTTCTTCGCCAAAGTGTGAGTATTTTGCCCACTGAGTTGTGAAATTACTTCAAAAACAAGGAATTTATTATGGACATCATTCGTATACTTTTATCGATTTTACTTCCACCGCTGGGCGTATTTTTACAAGTGGGTATCGGTGCTCACTTTTGGATTAATATCCTTTTAACTATTCTAGGCTATTTCCCAGGTGTTATTCACGCTGTTTACATCATCGCCAAAAAGTAGGTGGTGAAAAACGCTGTATTGGCGGCTATGCAATAAATCGCATAGTCGTAGCGAGTACAGCAACCAAATATGAAATAAACAAAAGCCAGCGTTAATAGCTGGCTTTTTACGTGATGACGTTTGTCGAATAGGACGATTTCGGCAACGTGACATATTCCATGTTAGGCGGTGAGCTTTTCGTCGTCTAACTCTTGCTTCATCTCTTTTTGATATTCATCTGCAAGTTTTGTTTTTTGGCGGTCATTAAGCACATTGCCTGCAACTTGGAAGAATTCCTGTTCTTCGTCGGCAAGGTGATGTTCCACCTTTTCCTGAAGTGTTTTCAAATGACGCAACCAAGCTGGTGAACTCATATCCGTATCATCGAGCTTTGCGAGTAGCTCATCAATTTCGTGATGCTCTGCAATGCCGTGACGTGTTAAATCTACAGTGGCATCTTTCTCCAGAAGATGAGAATAGAAATGGCGCTCTTCAGCGATGGCATGACTTTCAAGCTGTGTCTTAAGCTCTTGATAATATTCACGGCGCGCAGCAGTGTTTCCGCTTGTTTCAGCAAGAATTTTAAGCAGTAAACGTTGCTTTTCATGGTCTTGACGCAAAGCTTCAAAAATTTTCATGGGTAGTTCCTTATAAATACCTAAAAAATGAATCACACCTGTGGTAATGCTATTTTTATTCCATTAGTGAGATATCTGTTACGCGCTGATTTTTAAAAGAAATTTCAAATGAAGTGACACAGAGTCATTGAATTGGGGAAGGGGACAACGCAAATTTTACAAGTCAGTTTCCGATAAATTCACGGCAGGAAGTCCGTGAATTTACCGAAAGAGGGAGATGGGATATGCGCTACACGCCTTGTGCGACCATGGCGTCAGCGAGTCTACGAAATGCTGCTACATTGGCGCCTTTCATATAATCAACGTAGCTGCTTCCAGCATCGCCTTCAGATTTACCCTCATCAACACAGCGCTGATGAATGCTTTCCATAATTGAATAGAGCTGTTCATCGAGTGCGCTTGCGTTACGTTGATTGAACATTGCGTTCTGGCTCATTTCTAAGCCTGATAGCGCAACGCCGCCAGCGTTAGATGCTTTGCCTGGTACGTATGCAATTTGGGCGTCTAAAAACAAAGCCTGCGCTTCGTTTGTACACGGCATATTCGCACCTTCTAGTATCATTTGGCAGCCGTTATCTAGCAGTGATTTTGCATCTTCTTCAAGTAGTTCGTTTTGCGTTGCGCAAGGCAGTGCTATGTCGCATTTTAAATGCCAAGGCTTTTTATCAGCTATCCACTTGCCCATGTTTTCATCTGCCATGTCAGTAAGGATATTGTTGCGGTTTGCATGGTTGTCAATTGCCCATTTAAGCGCGGTATCAGTTAACCCATTCTCATTATGTAAAAGCCCTCGGCTATTAGACAGCGAAATAACTTTTCCGCCTTTCTCTACCGCTTTAAGTGCAGCATGCAACGCTACGTTTCCGGCTCCAGACACTGCAATGGTTTTACCTTCAATTGGAGTACCTTGATGTCGACATACCGCTTCTAAAAAGTAAATTAAGCCAAAGCCCGTAGCTTCAGTACGCACATAGCTACCACCAAATTCTAAGCCTTTACCGGTTAACACGCCTTCGAACTTATTGTTTAGTCTGCGATACTCGCCATAAAGGTATCCTATTTCTCTTGCGCCAACGTTTATGTCACCTGCAGGTACATCGGTATTTGCGCCAATATGTCGCTGTAATTCACGCATGAAGGCTTGGCAAAACAACATAATGTCGCGATCAGTACGCCCTTTGGGGTTAAAGTCTGACCCGCCTTTACCTCCGCCCATGGGTAAGCCGGTCAGGGCATTCTTGAAACACTGTTCGAAAGCAAGAAACTTAAGCACCGATAAGTTGACGGTAGGATGAAAGCGCAAGCCACCTTTGTAAGGACCCATGGCTGAATTGTGCTGTACACGCCAACCTTGATTGACTTCAATATCGCCATCACTGTTCATCCACGACACGGTAAAATAAATAATGCGTTCAGGCATGCAAATGCGTCTTATAATATCGAACGCTTTGTAGTCTTTGTTTGCATTGTAAATAGGAACAATATCTTCTAATACTTCGTGTACCGCTTGTAGATATTCCGTTTCGTTAGCAAACTTCTCATTAAGAAAGGTGTAGATTTCTTCAAAGTTACTTTTCTGAGTCATGTACTGCTTAATCCTTTTCTTCAAAATTGGTGAGAACGTTAAGGCTTCGAGGGCATGTTTTTATCTCAAGCTTTTCGCCTTCGTAGATCTCGCCGTCGACAGCGTACGCCGTGGGCTTATCAAATGTTAACGTTATGCTTGATGCGCGTTCGTGCCGTATTGATTCAGATTGTTTCTTTGCTTCAGCTGGACTTAGCACTAGCTCTGCTAACGATGCGAATTGTTTATCAGAGCTGGGCTGAGGTAATAGCCAGGTCAAATCAAGCTTCCCATCGGTGATGTCGGGCGGCTCTGCGCCCTGAGCAAGTGCTGTGGTCATTGGGGCTGCGTTTGCAATAACAAAGCTCGGCGTTTCTAAGGTTTCAGCTGGCTGGTTGTCTTTTGCTACTTTAAACGTCATGTTTTCATTATTTGAAATCGCGTTCCATAGCCCTTTTAGGTAGGCAAACTGGCCGCCTACATTCTTTTCTTCGCGATCAGCGGCCGAAATCATTTTTTCCTCGAAGCCAACTGCTGCTACCAAAAGCATAACGTGGTCGTTGCAGGTTGCGGTATCTATGGCTAGGGTGTTGCCCTCTATAATCATGTCGCATGCTGTACTAATAGGCATGACTTTACTAATGTAGCCATGCAACACTTGGCTCAGTGCGTTTGCTGTACCAAAAGGGATAATCCCCATGGTAACGTCGGTGTTGACCAATGCCGAGGCGACTTCAGTTAACGTTCCATCGCCTCCGCATGCGACAATAATGTGGGCGCCGTCTTGTTTTGCCTTTTCTGCTAGTGCCTTACCATCTACTTCAGGTGTGGTTTCTTTCACTGTCACTTTGAATTTTTCATTTAATCGAGAAAGAACGTCATCTCGGTATTGCTCCCATTTACCGCCACCGGCAACTGGATTAACGATAAGGGTTAGATTCTTTTGTAGTGAAAGTAGGCCACCATCTCTAATCTGCTGCAGCGATGCTAATTGACGTTTGTTGAGCCTTGCTGTTTGGCGTATCTGGTTAATTTCACGTAATGCATCATCTACACTCAACGAAGGGTTTTTGGCCAGTAAATAGGCTGCAACCACCAGAACAGAGCGACCTCGTCCAAGCGCACAATGCACAACAACATTTTTCTTTTCAGAAATTTGCTGATTCAACCAATTTATTGCTAAAACAAGTTGTTCAGGAGTGGGGCTGGTATGGTCGAGTACCGGTACGTTTAAGTAGCGGTAATCTTCTTGATATGCCGTCCAATCCAGTCCATCAAATTCAGCGGTTACGTCTAGAATGGCATCAATGTTGTTTTCATTTAAAAGGCTAACGTGTTTTCCCGACATGCGGCACGCAAGGAATAAGTGCGGCTCAATTTTTTGTAGGGGAGGGACTTTATCCGTTCTGCGTGCGTATTCATTGTAAAGCCAAGAGCCCAGTAAAAAAGGTACAAAAATCCAGCGTATGTAGAATGGTATTGAGCCATCCTCACGTTTGCGAAACAGGCTTGGATAGTTGAGCAAATAGGCGCTGCTTACGGCAATAAGGGAAAATGCAATCCAACCAAATACCACTTTTAACAATATCACTGGCACGGTCAGCGTTAGTGCTAACGCCACTAATGCACCAAGTACGTAATACTTCACCATTTTCACGATTAACACATCCTTTGTAATTGGAAAGAGCAAACAGTCTATGCATCTATACTTACACTGGAGCGTTTTCGTTTACTTTTGTCGCAATAGCGTTGAACTATCACGTACCGGTAAACGTATGTTTTGGTATTGAAAATATGAGCGTTTCAAATGAAGAATAGTGCGGTACTAAAGGTTGCGAACTTTGTATGGTTCCAAGGAATTTGGTGGCTGGTCATCTTGTTCCAGAATAAAGCAGTAATTCCAGTGTTAGGGTTAATCCTTCTATGGATAGTCATTTCGCCCAAGCGAGTGGAAGATATAAAGCTAATGGGCACGGTATTTTTACTGGGCACGGTGGTTGATGCGCTTTTAACCTTAAGCGGGCTGTTCATTTTTAACGAGACAGAAACGCTGGTCAGCTTCTGGCCAATTCCAATTTGGCTAAGTCTTCTATGGGCAGCCTTTGCAGGTACGGTCTATCACAGTTTAACCGCCTTTAATGGTCGAATGGCCGTTGCGGCGGTTGCTGGAGCTATCTTCGCGCCGCTCAGTTATATCGCCGGCGCCAAATTCGGCGCGGTTGAATTGGGCGCAAGCGTAGTGCTTTCTTATATTTTTATCGCTCTAGTGTGGAGTGTAATCTTCCCGCTGTGTTTTTATTTATCCAATCGTTTTGAGGCAAAACAAGCCCAAGCGTAAATGCAAGGAGTGTATTGGCAATGACGAAAAACGTATTAGTTACAGGTGGAAACAGAGGTATAGGTCTAGAAATAGTAAAAGGAATGCTGTCTAAAGGCTATAAAGTGCTGATGGGGTGTCGAGACGAAGAGGCCGGCCTTGAAGCCAAGAAAGATATTGTGGGAGGGGATTTGCATATTATTGAGATGCCTCTTGATAACGAAACCGCCATCGTCGATGCGTTTGTTCGAGCTGAGGCCGTGTATGGCCCTGTTGATATCCTCATAAACAATGCAGGTATCTTAGACGACACGCCATGGAAAGATGTAAATTCTGAGACGTTGGCTAAATCGATGCAAATTAATGTGAACGCCCCGCTTACACTTATCCAGCAAACGTTACCGCAAATGATTGAGCGAGGTTTTGGGCGTATTATCAATGTAAGCTCTAGTTACGGTAGCTTCGCCGAGGGACTGAAAGGACCAATGTGCTATGCGATAACAAAGGCTGCTATTAATGCGCTTACGGTTAAGATGGCAGCGGTAGTTGATGAAGCTGCTGACGGTAAGTCTCTTAATGTAACCGTTAATAGCATGACGCCAGGTTGGGTGCATACCAGAATGGGTGGAAGTGATGCGCCCAAAACGCCCGAGGAGGGAGCAGATACGGCTATTTGGTTAGCAACCATGGAAGAGGGTGGCCCCCATGGCCAATTCTTAAAAGATAGAGAGCCTATAGAGTGGTAGCCTTAATTAACTAGCCTAATTCATATAGTTTGAAGGCTACCATTTTCACGATGCTTTTTAATCAGCATCTTCTAAAGTGAGAATCGCTCTCGTAGAAAGCGGGCGATTCCATCTTCATCGTGATGCCCAATGACGGAAGTGGCGGCGTCTTTGATATAAGGTTTAGCGTTAGAAGGTGCATAAGCCTCGTCTGCTAGCTTAAACATACTTAAATCATTATCACTGTCGCCAAACACAATAACGTTGCTTGCATTCAACTGTTGGCGCAAAAGCTCTACCGCACTACCTTTATTCGCAAGATTGTGGTGTACATCCATCCAACGGTACTCATCCCCTTCGATAGCTGGCCCAGAGTACGCTATCAGTCCTTCGTGCATGTTGAGCTGCTTATACATGTCATAGACTAGCGGTGCATCTCCGATCATACTGATGTTTGTTATATGTGCATTAGCAGGTAGCGACTCAATAGACGCTAATCGCGCTTTAGTGCGCGAAAAATACTTTTCAATTAAATCGTGTTCCACCTGATGCTTAGGCGACGAATGGTAAATCACGTGCTCGTGATCTGGGCTATCCATATTCACTGTGTTAATGAAAGGCGTAATATTATTATTTACGGCGTGCTCGATAATAAGATTTACTTCACTGGGCGCGAGCAAATTTTCTAGTGTTAGCGCGTTTCCGGCAGGATCCCAAATTGCCACCCCATTATTATAAATGTGAGGGAGTACAAAAGACTGACCTTGTAGCACAAATTGCGCTGAATGCATGGTACGACCCGTCGCTACGGTGAATGCAATGTCTCTCTCACCAAGCAAGCCCAACGTCTCTTTAGTAAACGAGGAGATTTCAGAAGACTTATTTAATAAAGTGCCATCTAAATCAAAAAATATTAAATCCATACAATTGGTGCCTAATCTCTCTTTCAGAATAACGCCGACCAAACGACGAAGGGCAATAAACGTGGAGTTCGTTATATTGCCCTTCGAAAATATTGGAACAGCTAGATTGATAACTCCGCTATGATTACTGTATCACATTCTGCTTTGAAGCAGCGTTCCATATTATGTCGCTAGTCTTGCTACCGAATAGATTCGACCACGTTGTCGGTGTGCTGCTTCAGTAATTGCGAGACTTTAGAAGCAGACTGTGACTTTTTAAGGTTAATTACCAGCGCAACTTTACCATATCTAACCGCGTGTCTTACGGTCTGTATAACCTCATTTCTGTCTGGACGTAAACCGATTAAACCCGCTATGAATAACCCAATGAATATGCCTGGGCTAATTAGTGCTATGTAGGTAAACAAAGGATTTTGTTGAGTAAGCGCTGGGCCAAACTGCGTTAACAAAAATGCCGCCACTAAACCTACAATCAGACCGATTGAACCAAGCAACAGGTGGGACGACCACATGCTTTTGCCAATGGATGCGCTGTTACGTTCAAGTTTTTCACTCATTTTAGGGTCGCCAGCTTCGATAATTTCTACTTGAGATACCTCAACAGATGTTTGGTCTTGAACTATCTCAAGTACTTCCTGCACTTTACGTTTTGACGGAAATACAGCCGCGACTTGCAAATCACCGGTTGATACAACATGGGCTCTCAAATTCTCATGTTCATTACTGTTTTCGCTTTTTGACTCTACGTTTTTCGAACTTTGAACATTCATCTTTAAATCCTCGACTTCTTACTTGGACTCTCTAAATCAATCCACTTCACTTGCACTTCACAGGGTATTGCTGTTCGGCTTCACCTAAGTGCATAGGTAACTCGACAACTATTGTTCATACTTATTCAAGTTGCATTCCGACGAAGAAAAGTAGCGGTTTATACTTTAGTAGAAAAAAGAGAGGGTTTGTTTTTATGCTATTGTTATTAATGGTTATTTTCGGAATGTTAAATATGATTTAGTAAGCTTTAAGGCGAAATAAAGAAGGATTTCGAAGCGATATGCTGAGTTTTAGCAAGCGCCGCTACCGGACCAAACAGCCGGTACTGTGATAATTTTACACATAGCGTGAAAATTCGTTATGGCCTTTAAAATCACTGTCTTGCCGTGGAAGCGTCGGCTTGCGGCAAGGTTACTTGCGTGTAGTGATCATTTCTGTACGTTCTTCTGTAGATTCTATTTATAAATTGAGATTTGGTACCGTTGTTTGCAATCTGACTAAGAAAGCACAGCGAGCATCTGCGGCCGTAGCAGCACCTTAACAGTCGGTCTTCTTAGCTGGTAAGGAAAGGAGTATCTATAAATGAAACGGATTAAAGGCTATTGCAACGTCTACTCTGATGATAGCCATCTATCAATAAGGCGCATCGCTTGCGGTGATAAACGGTTTTACTATCGCTATGCAAGTGGAAAGAAAGTCACAGGAGAGCGCGTGCTAAAGCGTATCAAAAAGCTTGTCATTCCTCCAAATTGGCGCGACACCTTTATAAGCCGTGATAGTAAAGCCAGCGTTCAAGCTGTCGGCTATGACGAAAAAGGACGTAAACAATATATCTATCACAACAAATGGCACGAGCAGCAGCAAGTAGAAAAATTTGAGCGTTTGGTTGCCTTTGGTAATGCACTTCCTGGGTTCCGTGAGCACTGTCTTTCATTAATTTCACAGCCAACATGGACGCAAGAAAGAGCTTGCGCGCTGGTGTGCCTGTTGCTCGATTACACAGGTGCTAGAGTTGGCAACGCTCAATATAGCAAGGAAAATAACACATATGGGTTAACTACATTGCGGCGCAAGCATGTGCAAGCGCAGTGTGACGATAGTGTTGAACTTGCTTACATTGGTAAGCACGGCAAACCAAGAACACTAAAAGTAAACGACCCTGAGCTTGCTTCATTAGTTTGTGACTGTGCGCAACAACAAGGTTACTGTTTATTTCGTTATCAAGATAAGAATAAACAATGGCACGACGTAACGAGCGAAGACGTTAATGCGTTCATCCACAACGAACTAAGTGAACAGTTCAGTTGCAAAGACTTTCGAACGTGGGCATCAAGTCGATTTGCACTAACAAACCTGCCCAGTGTTTATGAACAGATAGCAAACTCCAGAACCAAGAAATGGGAGAGTACGTTAAGTAAGTGTGTTGCAGCAGAACTTGGCAATACTCCCACCGTTTGCAGGAAATATTATATTCATCCGAAACTATTTACTGTGAAAAATGACGAAAAGGCGTGTGAGAAGCTAATTAATCGGGTTCGCTCGCTACATAGTGAAGATTGTACGCAACTTACCCATTTACTGCCTGTAGAAAAGCTTCTTTTGGATGTTATTTCGTCTGAGTGCGCGTAACAAAGTATTTTTAATGAAAATGTTTTAGCTGATAGTAAAGTTGCTGTTTTTTGCGACTTTTCAGCTAAAGTTAAATTGTTTCATAAATGACTCAGAGTTTTTAAGTTAATGAATAATAATGATAATTTTGGGTTTTATTAGCGTAATATGCTGTGAAACATGGTTGGTGCTAATTTAAACATAAGTGCCAGTTAAACGATGTTGTTTAAAAATTGCACTTGAAATTTTCTGTCAGATCCTTATATTGTTAGAGCTCTAATGATTATTGTTCGATTTAATTATTTGCTTTTGAATTTCAATTAGCAAAGGTTAAATGGCGTTTTCATTTACGAGTTTTCGAAGAGCAATAGAGGAAATAACGAACGTTATGCCAATGGAAAGTTACCTATCACTAGCGGTGTATTTTATAGCGATGTTAGGGATAGGGTTGTTTGCTTACCGACAATCTACCAGTGATATTTCTGGTTATATTTTGGGAGGGCGACAAGTTAGCCCTCAAGTAACCGCACTGTCTGCGGGTGCGTCTGACATGTCTGGCTGGATGCTAATGGGCTTACCAGGTGCAATGTACTTAACTGGTTTCGATGCGGTTTATATTGCAATAGGGTTGGTTGCAGGTGCGTTGGCCAATTATTTACTAGTAGCACCAAAACTTCGCGTTTATACCGAAGTAGCGAACGACTCGCTGACTGTGCCTGAGTTTTTCGCCAAGCGTTTTAATACGCCTAACTCAAGCTTACGCATTGTTTCAGCGGTGATTATCGTACTGTTTTTCACGCTATACACCTCTGCCGGGTTAGTTGCAGGTGGTAAGTTGTTTGAAAGCGCGTTTTCGGTCGATTATCAGTTAGGCCTATTTATTACGCTGGGTGTAGTGGTGTCTTATACACTACTTGGTGGTTTCTTGGCAGTAAGTCTTACGGACTTTGTGCAAGGGTGCATTATGTTCGTGGCGCTTGTACTGGTTCCAATCGTCGCGTTTACCGAGTTCGATAGCGTGTCGCAAATGACAAGCGCCGCTTATCAATCTGTACCCAGTTTTTCTGAATCGTTAGAAACGCTAACGATTGTTGGGTTGTTATCGAGTTTAGGTTGGGGCTTAGGTTACTTTGGACAGCCGCACATTATTGTTCGCTTTATGGCAATTCGTTCTGTTAATGCCATTGGCACAGCGCGAAATATTGGTATGTCGTGGATGTTAGTGACCATCATTGGTGCACTGGCAACAGGATTCGTAGGCATTGCTTATGCCAATCAGTTTGGTCTTGCTGTCGACGACCCTGAGACGATATTTATTATTTTCTCACAATTGCTGTTCCACCCACTTATCAGTGGATTTCTAATGGCCGCTATTTTAGCCGCTATTATGAGTACAATTTCGTCGCAACTGCTGGTTAGCGCAAGTTCGTTAACCGAAGACATTTACCGCGTAATGGTAAATAAAAAGTCTTCAACCAAGGCGCTGACTGAAAAGCAAACGGTAACAATTGGCCGATATGGTGTAGCAGGTGTAGCCGTGGTTGCATTGTTATTAGCCATGGATGCGTCGAACACAATTTTATCTTTAGTAAGTAATGCTTGGGCAGGTTTTGGTGCAGCATTTGGTCCGTTAGTACTGTTTTGTCTGTATAAAAAGGACCTAACAGCGAAAGCGGCAATGGCGGGCATGATTAGCGGTGCGGTAACCGTACTGTTCTGGATTTACGCGCCCGTTTTAGCTGACGGTAAAACGTTAAGCAGCGTTATTTATGAAATTATTCCAGGGTTTGCGGTAAGTACGTTAACGCTTTATGTGGTAAGTCGCTTTAGCGAAAACCCATCGTCAAACGTACAAGCAACATTCGCGCAAGCCAGTGAAGAATTAGCAAATCAACAATCTTAAGGTTAAAAAGTTTATTATGAGTCATCCAAATTGGAAACGCGTAGTCATCAAAGTGGGTAGTGCATTGATATCGCCCAACCAACAAGGTTGTAGCAGTCATTACCTTTTGAGCATTGCGCAATTTATCGTGCGATGCAGAGCCAACGGTACACAAGTTGTACTCGTGTCTTCTGGTTCTGTCGCAGCAGGCGCGCACCTGTTTCCAGAGCAAGAAAAGTCAGATATTGCAGTTAAAAAAGCAATGGCAGCAGCGGGTCAAACCGAAATGATTGCCACGTGGGACAGACTGTTTGATTTTCCGTCTGCTCAGATGCTTTTAACGCATGCTGATTTGCGAGACAGAGAGCGTTACGTAAGTATCCGTGAAACGATATTCAGTTTATTGGATAACAATATCCTGCCTATCGTTAACGAAAACGACACCGTTACCACCGACAAATTGAAAGTGGGTGATAACGATAATTTATCGGCCATGGTGGCGTCGGCAGCTGAAGCAGATGCACTTATCATCTGTTCAGACATTGATGGGTTGTACGATAAAAACCCGCATGAACACGACGACGCACAATTGCTTAAATCAGTTAATACCATTGATCAAAGCATTTATGACATGGCTGGCGGTGCGGTAAAAGGCGGTGTAGGCACCGGTGGTATGCGCACTAAAATTGAAGCGGCCGAAAAAGCCGTTTCGCATGGTATAGATACATATATTATTAACGGCTTTACTGAACTGTCGTTTAATATGCTGCTAGCAGGTGAAAACCCAGGCACGCATTTCAAACCTCACGCCAAGCCAATGCAAGAGAATGTGCATTGGATGCGCCATACGTCAAACGCGCAGGGTGAGGTGATAGTAGAAGGGGACTTTGACGCCTCTTTAGCTGGCGACGCAGAGCAACTGACAAGTAGCGAAATTATTGACGTGAAAGGTGAGTTCTCGGTAGGCGACACCATTCTAGTACGTAAAGAAGACGGTACTAAACTGGTAAAAGCCAAGTCGAATTACAGTAGCTGTTTATTGAATTTCATTGCGAATCAGGAAAACGAAGAATTCGCCCATGAGTTTGAGGAAAAGACTGGGCCAATTATTTCTGATCAGCACATAGCAAATCTGGAGAAAGAATGAGCATTATTACAGAGTTAGCACAACAGGCAAAAAAAGCTGCACGTACACTGGCTATTTTAAGTGAAAGCCAGAAAAACGCGGTGTTAACTGATATGGCCGCGGCAATTCGTGCAAACAAAAGTAAAATTATTGAAGTAAACGAAAAGGAAGTCGCGCGCGCCAAAGAGAATAACTTAGACGCAGCGATGGTTGACCGCTTAATCCTAAACGATGAGCGTATTGAAGCCATGGCTGAAGGCATCGAAGTTATTGTTGAACTTGACGATCCTGTGGGTAAAGAGCGCGTTATCGGTACACGTCCAAACGGTATTGAGATTAAGAAAATGCGTATACCGCTTGGTGTTGTGTGCATGATATATGAAGCACGACCTAATGTTACTGCCGACGCAGGCGCGCTGTGCTTTAAATCGGGTAACGCAGTGATATTACGTGGTGGTAAAGAAGCACTAGATACGAGTTTAGCCATTGCTGAGCTTATGCAAGACGTGCTGGAGAAGCACAATTTACCAAAAGCGCTGGTAACGGTAGTTCCGAACCCAGATCGTGCATTAATGCAAGAGCTAATGGAGCAGCGTGATTACATTGACGTAATTATTCCACGTGGTGGTGAAGGTCTAATCAACTACGTGACTGACAACGCTAAAGTGCCGGTAATTCAGCATTTTAAAGGTGTGTGTCACCTTTACGTAGACAAAGATGCTGATCTAGATAAAGCCATGGCGCTACTTCTAAATGGTAAAACACAGCGTACTGGCGTATGTAATGCCTTAGAAGGCTTAGTTGTACACCAAGCCGTTGCGGGTGATTTTCTGCCTAAAGTGGCCGATGCATTCAAAGAAAAGGGTGTTAAGGTTCACGTAAACGACAAAGGTAGCCAGTACTTTGATGGTGCTGACGTTATTTCTGAAGACGCGTACGGTGAAGAGTATCTTGGCCTTGAAATCGCTATCCGTGTAGTTGACGATTTCGAAGCAGCGGTTGACCACATTGCGCAATTTGGTAGTAACCACACTGAAGTAATTTGCACGGAAGATGCTGAAAAAAGCAAGTTATTCCAACGCGCAGTTGATGCAAGTGTAGTAATGGTTAATGCCTCTTCACGTTTTTCTGATGGTAGCCAGCTTGGCTTAGGTGCAGAAATTGGTATCGCAACCACTAAGCTACATGCTTATGGCCCAATGGGCTTGGAGTCGTTGACTTCAGAGAAATATTTAGTGAATGGCGAAGGCCAAATTCGCGATTAATAGAAAGATGTTTTAACTGGTCGGCATTGTGCCACGAGTTTACATGCTTCATAATTAAAAGCGCTGACATTCGTCGGCGCTTTTTTTCGCCTATTCAAATATTTACCCTCGGAGTACAGACGGAGCTTACATGGAGATTGTGATAGACCCCGCGCAGTTATGGCATCAATTTATAAGTTTTGCCAATGATTATAAACTGCTGACATCTCTAGTACTTTTAATTGTACTGCACTTTATCAAAAAGGGTGTGTTGCGCCTTATCAGGCGCATTAGTTCTCATCGTGGCGAAGACCGCCGAAACCAAATCAATATCCTAGAGCAGCTGGGTAATGCCTTTATCATTATTGTGTTAATGATGGTGTGGAGCTCTGAAATCCAAACACTGGCAATCTCCATTGCTGCCTTTATGGTGGCCATTGTGTTGGCAACCCGCGAGTTTATTCAGTGCTTTATGGGGTTCATTTACTACTTGGGCGCTCGGCCATTCAGGGTAGGCGACTGGATCCAAATGAACAACATCATTGGTGAAGTGGTAGAAATGGACTGGGCAAAGACAGCGCTTTTAGAAGTAGACCCTGAAAGCTTTAACTACACGGGTAAACACGTGTACGTGCCTAATAGTCAGCTTGTAACTCAAACTGTGCGTAACCTTAACTTCATGCGTCGCTACCGTTTGCATTCATTTGAAATAGTGAACGAGCCTTCTGTTAACGCCTATAGTTTGCTTCCAGCGTTTCATGCCAGGGCACAGGCACATTGTGAATATTTCCGCGATGTAGCAGAGCGCTACAAAGGCCTAATTGAACGTCATTTAGAGCAAGAATTTATTCGCATCGACCCAGAGGTTGAGATTAAAACCAATGAACTTGCCAAAGTGGTGGTAAAGGTAAGCTTGTTTTGCCCTACAGCCGAAGCTCACGAGTTAGAGCACAAAATGTGCTCAGATTGGTTAAGTCTGTGGTTCAAAGCGCAAAAAGAAGAGCAGCGCCAGCTTCATGCACAGCACAGCGATTCCTCTTCGGTGCAAAACCAAGCTAAAGCAATGCCCGACGCACAGACAACTACTAGCGGTACGCTATAGCGTCTATTCTAAGCACGTCCATTCTCTGTGGCTGGTGAAGTGGCCTTGTAAAAAGGCCATTTGGTCAGCCAAAATCCGCCTGTTCATTAAATAAAAACGCTCGTACACATTTGGCCTAAACGGAACCGCGAGTAGGGGCATGTTGGCTTCTTCTGGTGTTTTAGCACCTTTCGCGTGATTACACCGCTGGCAAGCCGTGGCAACGTTCGTCCAACTGTCTTTTCCGCCGCGAGAGCGGGGGATAATGTGGTCTCGGGTAAGCTGCTTTGGCGTAAACTTATTGCCGCAGTACATACACAGGTAGCTATCGCGCCTAAACAAATAGCGATTAGTAAGGGCAACTTTGCCAGATAAATCTGTTACCTTGCCGTCGCACGCGATAATACTAGACAGGGTAAGCTGACTTTGGAGTCCTTCGTGATTCCAGCCTCCCTTTAACGTAATAGCATCACTACCTAGCTCAAATAGCACCTTATCTTGACTGTAAAGCTTTGCGGCTTGTTCAACATCTATCCACTCTTGTGGCATGCCTGCTTTATTAAGTCGAAGTACCAACATGGTTATCTCCTTTAGCACACTAATATTAGACGTTCTTGTTGTGGTTAATCACTTCTGCGCATTGGTCGCACGTGATGTTTATTTAAGTTCTTACTTTGTTCGCTTTTTGTTCTAGCATACGCTGTTTTGTGTCAGTATGATGAAAATATAGTCAATAATTGAAATTTCACAGATATTTCATATAGTCATGGTGCTATAGGTGGTAGCGGTTAATGACCAAATAACACGACAAATTCCGCGCGGGGCTGCATTTGACCATGGTATTAACGCTACTTCATGGCTATACTATGCGCCGCGTTTAAAAGCGATAAAATAAAGATTGAAATTAAAGGACAAATAGTGACTCCTATTACTAAATCATTTCAGTATGGACAGCATACTGTAACTCTAGAGACGGGTGTAATTGCTCGTCAGGCAACAGCTGCGGTTCTTGCGAGCATGGACGATACGTCTGTACTGGTAACAGTAGTTGGTAAAAAAGAAGCCAAAGCAGATCAAGACTTCTTCCCACTTACTGTTAACTACCAAGAAAAAGCGTACGCTGCGGGTAAAATCCCAGGTGGTTTCTTCAAGCGTGAAGGTCGTCCATCTGAAGGTGAAACACTGATTGCACGTCTTATCGACCGTCCAATCCGCCCATTATTCCCAGAAGGTTTCAAAAACGAAGTACAAGTTGTTGTTACTGTAATGTCTGCTAACCCAGATATCCCTACAGACATCATCTCTATGATTGGTACTTCAGCAGCCCTTGCTATCTCTGGTATTCCTTTCAACGGCCCAATCGGTGCGGCTCGTGTTGGTTTTAGCAACGGTGAATACATTCTAAATACACGCGCAGAAGAGCAAGCTGAAAGCGAGCTTGACCTTGTTGTTGCGGGTACTGAAGGCGCAGTACTTATGGTTGAATCAGAAGCAAGCGTGCTTTCTGAAGACACTATGCTAGGTGCGGTTATGTTCGGTCACGAGCAAATGCAAACTGTAGTTAACGCAGTTAACGAATTTGCTGCTGAAGTTGGCACTGAGAAGTGGGACTGGGCACCAGAAGCAGAAAACACTGCACTTAAAGACAAAGTTAAAGCACTAGCTGAAGCAGAAATGACTGCGGCTTACCAGATTTCTGACAAGTTAGAGCGTAAAGACGCAGTAACTGCAGCAACTGAAAAAGCACTAGAAGCTATCCTTGCTGAAGACGAAGAACAAGACAAGAAAGAAGTACTAGACCTTCTTCACGACCTTGAGTCTGACGTTGTACGTTCACGCATTCTATCTGGCGCGCCACGTATCGATGGTCGTGACCCAGCAATGATCCGTGCACTTGACGTAGCGACAGGTATTCTTCCTCGTACTCACGGTTCTGCACTTTTTACTCGTGGTGAAACGCAGGCACTTGTAGCTGCTACGCTTGGTACAGAGCGTGACGCACAGATGATTGACGAGCTTCAAGGTAAGCGCGACAGCCGTTTCATGCTTCACTACAACTTCCCTCCATACTGTGTTGGTGAAACAGGTATGATTGGTTCGCCTAAGCGTCGTGAAATTGGTCACGGTCGTCTAGCGAAGCGTGGTATTCAAGCAGTAATGCCAAGTGAAGAAGAATTCCCGTACGTAGTACGTGTGGTTTCTGAAATCACAGAATCAAACGGTTCATCATCAATGGCGTCGGTATGTGGTACTTCACTAGCGCTTATGGATGCAGGTGTTCCAATTAAAGCGTCTGTTGCGGGTATCGCAATGGGCCTAGTTAAGAGTGACGACAACTTTGTTGTACTTTCAGACATTCTTGGTGACGAAGATCACCTTGGCGACATGGACTTTAAAGTAGCGGGTACTACCGAAGGTATTACTGCACTTCAAATGGACATTAAGATTGAAGGTATTACTAAAGAAATTATGCAAATCGCGCTTAAACAAGCAAAAGAAGCACGTTTGCACATTCTTAACGTAATGGACGAAGCAATTGGCGGTCACCGTGAAGAGCTAAGTGAATTTGCTCCACGCATTTACACAATGAAGATTGACCAAGACAAGATTCGTGACGTTATCGGTAAAGGCGGCGCAATGATCCGTCAAATTACTGAAGAGTCTGACACTAACATCGAGATTGAAGACGACGGTACTATCAAAATTTTCGCGACAGAGCGTGCGAAAGCAGACATCGCTATTAGCAAGATTGAGCAAGTAACGGCTGAAATTGAAGTTGGTAAGACTTACAACGGTAAGATTACACGTATTGTAGACTTCGGTGCGTTTGTAGAAGTACTTCCTGGTAAAGAAGGTCTTGTTCACATTTCACAAATCGCTCACGAGCGTGTGAACAAAGTAACTGACTACCTAGAAGAAGGCCAAATGGTTGACGTTAAGGTTATGGAAATCGATCGCCAAAACCGTGTACGCCTAAGCATTAAAGAGCTTCTAGAAAAGCCTGCGCCTAAGTCTGACGACGCAGAGTAATGCCGATTAGGTTTTAAACCTAGTTAGCTGTATATAAGTAAAAAGGGAGCTTGGCTCCCTTTTTTCGTTTTAGGTTATAAAAGAGATAGCGGGTTGGGTTTCATCCGTTAACCCACACATTCAAACCATAACGAAAAACGCTTTTTTAGAGGTATTAGATAATGGATAAGCAAACGCAAACCGAAGTAGAAGCAGCAGTATTTCGCCGCTTAGTAGAACACCTAGACGCGAATAAAGACGTTCAGAACATTGACCTGATGATTTTGGCCGATTTCTGCCGTAACTGCTTAGCAAAATGGTATTCGGCCGCTGCAAGCGAGCAGGGCGCTGATATCGGCTACGAAGCCGCACGCGAAGTGGTATACAAAATGCCGTATTCAGAGTGGAAAGAGAAACACCAGCTTCCAGCTACTGACGAGCAGTTGGAGAAGTTGGCTGCTAGGCAGGGGAAGTAGTTTTCAGTTAGGACGAAACTTGTTTTAGTGTATTGAAAGCCAGCTTATGCTGGCTTTTTTTGTTTATTTGGCGGGAATGCAGTATTAGCTTTTGTGTGCTGATTGGTGTATTTGATATGTGGGTAATAAGCGGCAGTGCGGTTTTTCTTTATTTTTCTGTTGGTTATGGTTTAGAGTAGTGAGAAGTAAAAAGGAGAAGTGCCCCTGAGTGGTATGGATTAGCATGACGGTTTGGGGACGAGTAAATTGTTAGGCATCACAAGAGTCTGAGGACATATGCAGGTATCTAGAAGAACTAAGTTTTCATTAAGTCAGCTTTTGGGAGTAATAGAAAAGCCAACGGTCTATGTGATTTTAGATAAGTTTGGTTTGGACCCTCAAATGGCTTCTTCGCCTGCCGGAATTAGCAATGAAGTTACGGTTGCATCAGAAGATACTCTGACCGAGATGCTTATCGAAATTATTCAAACCAATAAAACACTGCGGAACCAAACATCTCCGAAGTACAAATTTGACGATCAGTACTCAATCCTTAAGCAATCTCTATTGCTAGATGGTTACAAGATTGAAAATGATGCCATTGAATCGCTGGACCCAAATTTCAAAGGACACGAGCTGGTAGAGGATGCTCTGCTGAAAGAGCTTGATAACTCTTCTCTACAAAATAGAAATAATGTGAAGCGATCTATCAATGTTTCTGCTGATGACTTTGTAAAAGCCCAGCCTGATTACAACGGAAGCTTAACGAATATTCGTATTGCGCTTGAAACACTGGTTAGGGAAATTGCATGCTCAAAAGGGTTTAGCCCTACAGGCAGTGGAAATACATGGGGCCCGTCACTTGCATATCTAAAATCTGTTAGTTTCATAGATCAAAATGAAGAAAAAGCTCTTGCGGCTGTATTTACCTTTGTTAGCAATGGGGCACATATTCCGCTTGGTTTTAGTCATGAAGAGTTCGTTCGTTTGGGGCGTAATATGTGTTCATCAATGTGTTACTTTGTAGTTAAAAAATACAATGCATAAAAAATGATAAGCGGTTCTTAGGGTCCGCTTAATTTAAATGTTAGGCTTCTTGGAGGTAGCTTTTGAAAGAAGTTGTAGAATCAACATTTTTTAACGATGAGTATTTAGCGAGCATAGCTGTATGTTTGTTGAAAGAGATTAAATCAGCCCGAGAAGGTCAAAGGTTTCAGAAGATCATTCCCTCAATGGCTTTTTCTTGCTTCGCATTAGAATCTAAACTCAATTCTTGTGGAAAAACCATTTTTAAAGGGACCGAATTGAAAAGGTTTATGAATAGCCAGCTACAGGGAAAAACTGATTGGTTATTTTCTCGAATCGAAGCAGATACATCAAATCCAGACGTTGCCAAAAATCGTGAAACGATTACTGAAATGATTTCTTTTCGTAACGCAGTCACGCACTCTAAACCAATAGATTTTAAAGAAGAAAGAGAATTAATAGGTATAGAGAAAATTAACCCTAAATTTTTAATCCCTAAACGTAGTGATACGGATTTCATGGCAACTTATTCCGTAGAAAAAGCTAATGAGTTCTATGATGCGTTAACAAATTTTAAGCTGATATGGCTACACTATTCAGGTATCTACTTCGAGAAAAACGGAATTGAACCAGATTATCATATTCCTCGAGCTAGGATCGTTCCGAAATAAGCATAACAAACCAAGTCAGCGGGACACTAACACGTAGGCTCCCGTCACTTCGTTCCGTATTTTATCCTACGTGTTATTGCCCCTGCTTGGGGCGTTGGTATGACTCCCTTTGTCAACCCTGAACGAATGCTTCCCTGACACTCTTTCAGCCCATAATTAGTATTCTTTATTACTCAAAATAAATGAGCTAACGCACCGGATGAGGCAGTAATGTCGTCGGTTATTATGCTGGTATTCGTAGGTTACTTATTCAATAAATAAGCAGAGCTGACCTTACATGTTCCGCCGTAGCACCTTCTCATCAGTCTAGGCTCGTGGTTCAACAACCGTTAGATTGCTGCCATCATAACGCTCTCGTAGGTTGTGCCACATCCCGCGGCCTGATCCAAATGCGTTAGCTCAAACTCGTTTTTCATGCAGGCACTCGGCTTAGTCTTAATTTTGGGTTTACCGGCGTGAGTACCACTTCCTTTGCAATAGCCCAGATGTATGCCGCCATTTCTCTGGCTATCGCGGTAATGATTAAATTGAGTGTTTACCCTTTTTACTCATGCGCTGGTAGCGTTTGCACAAGCGAAGCTGTGCTTTCCAAGCGATATCGACGATGTCTTTAGGTAAGCCTTCCTGCCTTAACTGTAATTCAGTAGAGATGTTAGCCGGATAACGGTAGCTGTGCGCCCCCTCTATCAGTAAACGCCTTGCTCGGCCATTTCCTGCTTTTGTAATGGCTCCTAAGTGTCGCTTTCCACCTGATGATTGTTCACTGGGAACTAAGCCCAGATAAGCCATGAGCTTTCTTGGATGGTCGAAGCGGTTTAAATCGCCAAGTTCTGCTACCACGCCAACAGCAACGAGCAATCGAACGCCTCGCATCGCCTGAACGGCTTTCACTACCGGATAATAGCGCCATTGGTGCACATGGTGGGTTAACTCATTGTCGAGCCTTTCCAGTCGCCGGATACGCTCTTCTATGGTTTGCAATTGTTCTTGTAAGACAATTTGCTGGGCCGGGTGAGGCAATATCAATTCCGTGAGCCAGCGAAGGTGTTTCTTCGACCAGTTGGCGGTGCCTTCATAGCGTATATTATTTCGCAAGAGTAATGCTTTAAGCTGGTACTTGGCTTCTTTTAAATCCTTCATTGCTGCTTCTCGAGCTCGAGATAAATCCCGCACAGCTTCATCTTCCGGCTCGGGCACGTAGATGGGTGTAAGGTCTTCAGACTTTAGTGACCTAACGAGCTTAAGCGCATCTCGACGGTCGGTTTTAACTCGCTCCCCTGGCTTTCTCGGGATAAGAGACGGTGCCACAACATAGCAACAATGCCCCAAGCTTGTTATCAGACGATAAATCCAATAACCACAAGGGCCAGCCTCATAAACAACGTGAATTGTTGCACCAGGATACTTCGATTCAAATTGACGAATAAGCTTTTTGACACTGACCTTTGACGAGGGAATACGCCCATAATGAACGGGCGTCGCTCCACGTTGCTCTTCACAATAAGCTACTTCGTGAAACTCCTTATGCGTATCCAATCCTATAAAAATCATGCTATGTTTGTTCATGCTAGCCTCCAAATTGATTTAGTATTGAACAAACTAATTATGGCTCTGGCTGAAAAGTTAACCCACGAAAATG
>Ga0208064_100010_pt1 | contig 146064 bp, 116 predicted proteins | sample DeeseametaMP0145_FD_184220 | JGI IMG/M metagenome (GOLD analysis project Ga0208064, IMG submission 184220) | Marine microbial communities from the Deep Atlantic Ocean - MP0145 (SPAdes) | ecosystem: Environmental > Aquatic > Marine > Oceanic | place: West of Cape Verde, Atlantic Ocean...
GTGGAAGACAATAATATAAATCAACTCGTCACCGGAGAAATGCTTACCAATCTTGGGCTTACTTTCGATATTGCAGAAGACGGCAAGCAAGCCGTGCAAAAAGTAGAAAATGCCCCGCAGTACGACCTAATATTGATGGATGTACAAATGCCGGTTATGGACGGTTATGAGGCAACCAAACAACTCCGCGAAAAAGGCTTTACTGGCGTACCTATTATCGGCCTTTCGGCTAATGCAATGAAGGAAGATAAACAAAGCGCGATAGACGCCGGTATGAACGACTACCTCACCAAGCCAATAAAGCAAAAATCATTGATAGGCATGTTAAAACAGTACTTAGGCAAACAGCTCTAAACGCCAACGTAAAGATAGGTTCGTATACCAATTCGCATAAATAGTTACCCACTCAATAGGCGCTGGCAAGCTTCCTAGCGAAGTGTGAGAATGCAGGAACGGTTTTCGAACAAACGCGCTATGTTTAGGGCCTGTTAAATCGCTAATAAAAAAGGGCTACCTTTCGGTAACCCTTCTAATTTGTATCGATAAACCCCGTTCTAGGGGCTGCACTTAAAGCGCTTTAATGGTCTCGAACTGCTCTTTAAGTTTGGCTAGGGCTTTTTCACCCTCTTCCAACTTAGCGCGTTCCTTTTCAATTACTGCTTCTGGCGCATTACTTACGAACTTCTCGTTACCCAACTTGCCACGAGTACGAGATACGTCTTTCTCGATTTTCTCCATGGCTTTAGTAATACGAGCAAGCTCTGCGTCTTTGTCGATAAGCCCTGCCATCGGGATAAGAATTTCCATCTCGCCCACTAGCGCTGTTGCACTGGCTGGTGCTTCTTCACCGTCTTTCAAAATAGTTACGGTTTCAAGCTTAGAAAGCTTATCGAGGAATGCCTTAGCCGCATCAAGACGACGTGCGTCTTCGTCGCTTACGTTTTTAAGTAGCGCATTAAGCGGTTTGTTTGGTGAGATATCCATTTCACCACGGATATTACGAATACCCACGATAAACTTCTTCACCCACTCGATATCGGCAAGTACTTTGTCGTCTTGTTTCGCTGCATCAACTTCAGGGAATGCCTGAACCATAATGCTTGCGCCCTCTTCCACTTTAAGTGCACTTAGTTGCACAACGCGCTGCCAAATAGTGTCGGTGATAAATGGCATTAGCGGGTGCAACAAGCGAAGCAAGCTTTCAAGTACGTTAATAAGCGTATGACGTGTGCCTCGCTTTTCAGCTTCGGTGCTGGCGTCATTGTTAAGCACTGGCTTAGTAAGCTCTAGATACCAGTCACAGAACTGGTTCCAGGTGAACTCGTAAACGGTTTGCGCAGCAATGTCGAAACGGTAGTCTTCAAGCGCTTTTTCAAATTCAACCAGCGTTTGTTGGAACTTAGCCCAAATCCAGCGATCGGCCATGCTAAGGACCATTTCACCACCGTCGCGACCTGTATCGTGCTCTTCTGTGTTCATCAATACGAAACGCGATGCATTCCAAATTTTGTTACAGAAGTTGCGGTAGCCTTCAACACGGGCCATATCAAAGTTGATATCGCGGCTGGTTGACGCCATAGCGGCAAAGGTAAAGCGCAATGCGTCTGTACCGTAGGCCTGAATTCCATCAGGGAACTGTTTACGGGTACGCCTGGCAATCTTTTCAGCAAGCTGAGGCTGCATCATGCCCGCGGTGCGTTTAGTGACTAGCGACTCAATATCAATACCGTCAATCAAGTCGATTGGGTCAAGCACGTTGCCCTTCGACTTTGACATTTTATCGCCGTTCTCATCGCGGATAAGACCAGTAATGTAGATGTCTTTAAACGGAATCTTGCCCGTGAACTTCTTGGTCATCATGATCATTCTGGCAACCCAGAAGAAGATGATGTCAAAGCCGGTGACTAGCACTGAAGACGGCACGAAGGTTTCTAGATCTGGCGTTTCTTCTGGCCAACCCATGGTGGCGAACGGCCACAGTGCACTTGAGAACCAGGTATCTAGTACATCGTCGTCCTGTGAAAGGGTTACGTCACTGCCAAGGTCGTGCTTTTCACGCACTTCTTCTTCGGTACGGCCCACAAAAACGTTGCCGTTTTCATCGTACCACGCCGGAATGCGGTGTCCCCACCATAGCTGACGAGAAATACACCAGTCTTGAATGTTGTGCATCCACTGGTAGTAAGTCTTGTTCCAGTTCTCTGGCACAAAACGAATTTCGCCACTTTCAACCGCTTCAATTGCAGGCTTAGCAAGAGACTCAACCGCAACATACCACTGGTCAGTTAGGTAGGGCTCAATTACCGCACCCGTTCTGTCGCCACGCGGCACTTTAAGCTTGTGCGGCTCAATCTTAACCAATGCGCCTTGTGCGTCTAAATCAGCAACAATTTGCTTACGGGCGTCGAAGCGATCTAAACCGCGATACGCTTCTGGCGCTTCGTCGTTAATTTTCGCATCGTCGGTAAGAATGTTGATCATAGGCAAGTTATGACGCTTACCCATATCGTAGTCGTTGAAGTCGTGAGCAGGCGTGATTTTAACGCAGCCTGTACCGAATTCTTGATCGACATAGTCATCGGCGATAACCGGAATTAAACGGCCAGTAATCGGTAGCTTAATCTCTTTGCCGATAAAGCCTTGGTAACGCTCGTCATCTGGGTGTACCGCAACCGCGGTATCACCTAGCATGGTTTCTGGGCGCGTTGTCGCAACTACTAGTTCACCGCTACCATCTGCAAGTGGGTAGCGCATGTGCCACATGTGGCCATCTTCTTCTTCGTTCAGTACTTCAAGATCAGATACTGCAGTGTGAAGCACTGGGTCCCAGTTAACCAAACGCTTACCACGGTAAATAAGGCCTTCTTCGTGTAGCTTAACGAATACTTCAGTTACGGCTTTAGACAGGTCTTCGTCCATGGTGAACACTTCGCGAGACCAGTCAGGTGACGTACCTAGACGGCGCATTTGACCGGTGATCGTTCCGCCGCTGTGCTCTTTCCATTCCCACACTTTCTTGATGAAGTCTTCGCGGCCTAAATCGTGGCGCGTCTTGCCTTGTGCGTTAAGTTGGCGTTCTACCACCATTTGGGTAGCAATACCGGCGTGGTCAGTACCCACTTGCCATAGCGTATTGTCGCCCTTCATGCGGTGATAACGGGTTAAGGCGTCCATAATGGTTTGCTGGAAACCATGGCCCATGTGAAGGCTACCGGTAACGTTTGGTGGCGGAAGCAAAATACAATAAGGGTCGCCGCTACCTGAAGCTTTAAATAAACCCGCCTCTTCCCATGACTTGTAGCATTGCTGCTCGATGGACTGCGGTTCGAAGGTTTTATCCATTACACACTCTCAAATTGAAGCTAAACGCGAATGACTTATGCAGATTTGAACTGCATGTTGCATCCAGCTTGCTGATAGTTTTTGTATCTTACCCGCGCGGCCTGTTTGGCGTTCTCGTCCACGGGTACAAAATCGATGATTTGACGATGCTGGTTGGGTGTAGGCACCATACCGGATCCCACATTAACCACCATTTGTCGTCTGGCTACCTGCTCTGGCCGCCAACAAATTTCCACCGGCGTTCCTGATTGCGGCCCTTCACCATAAAGGTTATGGGGAACAAAACGGTCAGCCGGCAGCTGCCACAACAATTCATCAACGTCTTCAGCCTGCGCCTGTGTATCGCACAGCACACTAATCTTTTGCTTATTGGCAAACGCTGAGGCAATAACTTCGCTGGCGCGACCTGCCACGCCATTGTCACTGCTGGTAAGTTGATAAAATATCACTTGTGGCATGAATGATTAGTCCTCTAACTTGATATCAGCGCGGTTCATTAAGAACTGAGACAGCATAGGCACTGGACGGCCTGTTGCACCTTTGTTCTTACCACTGCGCCATGCCGTACCGGCAATATCAAGGTGAGCCCAGTTGTACTTCTTAGTGAAGCGCGACAAGAAACAACCTGCGGTGATTGAGCCCGCTGGGCGACCACCTAGGTTCGTCATATCGGCAAACGGGCTTTCAAGCTGCTCTTGGTAATCGTCCCATAGCGGTAAACGCCATGCGCGATCTGAGCTTTGCTCTGACGCATTAAGTAGTTCGTGAGCAAGCGGATTGTGCGTGCTCATTACCGCTGTTGCATGATGACCAAGCGCGATAATCGCTGCGCCAGTTAGCGTGGCTACGTCAATCACTAGCTCTGGGTCGAAGCGCTCTACATAGGTTAGCGCGTCGCACAGCACCAAACGGCCTTCGGCATCAGTGTTTAGTACTTCAACGGTTTGACCTGACATGGTCGTTAGTATGTCACCCGGACGGTACGCTTTGCCATCTGGCATGTTTTCACAGCCTGCCAATACGCCAATAACGTTAATTGGCAGGTTAAGCGCCGCGATAGTGTGCATAGTACCGAGTACGCCTGCAGCACCACCCATGTCGTACTTCATTTCATCCATGGCTTCGCCAGGCTTAATTGAAATACCGCCTGAATCGAACGTAAGCCCTTTACCTACAAGCACAATTGGCGCTTGATCAGCTGGGCCACCGCGATGATGCATAATACTCATCATACTTTCATTGTCTGAACCACGGCCAACAGCCAAATACGCTTGCATACCAAGCTCGGCCATTTGGGTTTCATCAACGACTTCTGCGGTTACGCTGTCGTATTGGCTGGCAAGCTCTTGCGCCTGCTGCCACAGGTACGCTGGGTTACAGATGTTTGGCGGCATGTTAGCCACGTCTTTGGTCACTTTCGCACCGCGAGCAACCGCTAAACCATGCTCAACTGCACGTTCACCAACGGTAAGTTCACGGCGTGTAGGTACGTTAAATACAATTTTACGCAGTGGGCGACGTGGCTCACCTTTCTTGGTTTTAAGCTGCATAAAGGTGTAAAGCGTGTCTTCAGTTGCTTCTACTGCCTGACGTACTTTCCAGTAGGTATCGCGACCTTTAACGTGAAGCTCGGTAAGGAAACATACCGCTTCCATTGAGCCTGTTTCATTCAATGTTTGAATGGTTTTGGCAATAATGTTTTTGTACTGGCGCTCGTCTAATTCGCGCTCTTTACCACAACCGACTAGAAGCACGCGCTCGCTTAGTACATTTGGCACGTTGTGTAACAACAACATTTGACCGGCTTTACCTTCAAGGTCGCCGCGGCGTAACAAGTTGCTGATATAACCTTCACTGATTTCGTCTAGCTGTTCAGCCACTGCCGTTAGGCGGCGCGGCTCGAAGACACCCACAACAATACATGCGCTGCGTTGCTTTTCAGGACTGCCACTTTTTACACTAAACTCCACGATATCACCTCGCTTTTCGTCGTTTATGGTTTGCACGATGACTAAAATCACGTAACGTTTCGCGCTGCTTTATGTTTTAATACGCAGCATAACTTTTTAGTTCGCTGCAATTCACGCTTAAAGACCTATTGAATATAGGTTAAATTTGCGTCAAAACACCATGCAAACGGTTTATGATTGCAGGCAAAACTTGTAAAAACGGTAAGTTTAAACAAAATTGTGCTTTCTTTCACTAAAATTCCTAATTTTCCGGAAGGGCTGAGATGCTGATATTCCGCTATTTACTTAAGGAAACGCTGAAATCTCAGTTAGCGATTTTCTTTATCCTAATGGCAATTTTTGTCACCTTGCGATTTGTGCGCGTTTTGGGCGACGCCTCGGACGGTGATATTCCCGCTGGGCTAGTGCTTGGCTTCCTAGGTTTATATGCCCCTATCCTCTCTTCATTAGTGCTGCCTATCAGCGCCTATTTGGGCATTATGCTGGCACATGGCAGGCTGTATGTAGACAGTGAAATGACCGTAATGCGAGCCTGTGGTATCAGTGAATGGTATGTAACGCGGGTAATGCTGTTCTTGTCTGTACTTATCATGATAGTCACAGGCGCAATTACCCTTTATTTCGCGCCAATGGCTGCAGAGAACGAATATCAGCTGCGAGAAAAAGCCAGAAATGAGGCGGGAATTTCGGCGTTAATGCCAGGTAGATTCCAGCAAACCGGTAACGAAAAAGCGGTTATTTTTGTTCACGATGTAGACAACAACGATAAGCTACAACGTGTGTTTTTATCGCAAAATCAAACAGACGATAGCGAAGGCGACGTGCGCGTTGTGTATGCGCAAACTGGTGAAGTGGCAAATAACCCTGACGGCACGCGAAACCTTGTACTGAAAGAAGGGGTACAGTACGAAGGAAAGCAATCTGAAAAGGCTTTCCGCAAAGTAGAATTTGACGAATACCAAATTCAGATTGCCGATAAACCTGCCGACGAAACTCGTCGTAAGGTAAGCGTACTGCCTACTAACGAACTGTGGGAAGACGACAGTATTGAAGCCAGAGCCGAGCTTCAGTGGCGTATTGCCATACCGCTTTCCATTCCGTTTTTAGTACTGATTGCTGTGCCGCTAAGCGCAGTCGATCCGCGTCAGGGGCGCTTTGGTAAAATGTTCCCTGCCATCCTGCTTTACTTGGGATACTTCTTGCTGCTACTGGCAAGTAGACGAGTGTTAGAAGACGGCAAAATGCCACCTCAGCTTGGCTTATGGTGGGTGCATACCATCATGCTGATTATTGGTGTCATGTTGATTGTGCGAGACAGAAAAACCGGCACAGAGCTGCGCGCTTGGATATTGGGGAAAAAGTAGATGTTTAAGATCCTCGATTTATATATCGCCCGCACGCTGTTAGGCACTATTACCGTTACGCTTAGTGTACTTATTGGCTTAAGCGCGCTTATTAAATTTGTAGAACAGCTGCGAAAAATTGGCGAAGGCGACTATGACATGCTGGTCGCTTTTATCTACGTATTGCTAAGCTTGCCTCGCGACTTAGAGCAGTTCTTCCCTATGGCAACCTTGCTAGGAGGCCTTATTGGTATGGGCGTACTGGCTAGCAATAGCGAATTGGTAGTGATGCAGGCCGCAGGTATGAGCCGCTGGAACATCATAAACTCAGCCATGAAGTCGACCCTTGTAATGATCTTATTAGTGATGGCCGTTGGCGAGTGGGTAACCCCGTACAGTGAAACCAAGGCAAAACAGATAAGAACTGAAGCCATTTCAGGCGGTAGTTTATTTTCTTCCGATAAGCTGGTGTGGGCAAAGGATGGCGACCGATTTGTAAGCATAGGTCAGGTGTTAAGCCAAGACTCTCTCAAAGATGTGAGCATATTTAGCTTTAACCCTGACTTGTCGCTAGAGAGCATTACTCACGCTAAAAATGGGGCTTTCGACGGCGACGGTTGGTGGCTAAGCGACGTTGAAGTAACCAAGTTTACTGAAACGAATGTTACAGTAGATGAAAATAACCGCATGCGTTGGAATTCAACACTGACACCAGACAAACTAGGCATTGTTGCGGTTAAGCCAGAGGCTTTATCTATTACTGGGCTGCTGGATTACGTGAACTACCTAGAAAATAACGATCAAGACCCTTCTCGTTATCAACTCGCCTTGTGGCGCAAGGTATTCCAACCTATTTCGGTAGGCGTAATGCTGTTAATGGCATTGTCGTTCATCTTTGGCCCGCTGCGTAGCGTTACAATGGGCGCACGCGTGATTATGGGCGTACTGACAGGCTTCGGTTTCTTTATTCTTAATGAAGTATTTGGTCCAGTGAGTTTAGTCTATCAGCTGCCACCATTCCTTGGCGCCTTACTGCCTAGCTTACTGTTTGCGGCCATTGCAGGGGTAATGTTGAGGCGTTGATCAAGCTATCACATTCGTCTGATTCAATAGTCAAAACTAATAAAAAAGAGGCCATACAGCCTCTTTTTTTTGTGATTTTTTAGCGCCTTACAAAGCACGTTTACCAGCTCTTGTGGTCGTTCGCTTCTTTGGTCAACTTCAGCACTTCGGTTTTTGCCAGTCGGTCTTGCAGTGATTGTTTATTTTTAAAATCAAACAAAACAAGTAAGGTGCCTAGACCACCTAACGATGCTATTAGGCGAATGAACAAGCGAGGCCAGGTCATTGGCTCTTCAACCGTGCTGTAAATTCGCAAACGCCATGCACGCATGCCTAGGGTTTGCCCGCCCCTGCGCCAGAACCACAAGAAAAACCCAGCTATCCACAAGCCCACCCACGTTTGAATAAGCAGCTTATAACCAAAAGAGGCCTGAATCAGATCGGCAGGTTCAGCATAGCCTTGTAGGTCAAGCGCGCCATTTTTCAGCATAACCACCAGCGTTACGATCATGACCATGGCCGCACACATCCCTACGGCAGTGGCTACTAGTGTATCGTAAATCATTGCCAACAATCGTCGCACAAACCCCGCCCGCTCAAGCGATGAACTGTCTGATTCTGAGTTGGGCGCGTTTTTATCATCCTTCGCCTTTAAGTGATAAGATGATGAGGACTTCTTCTTGGCTTTTCTGTCGTGTCTCGCCACGGGCTTCTCTTCGCTTCATTAACAACAGCGTTTATTTTGACACAAGCGCCACATCGCTTAAACAACATAAGCCTTACTTAACGGCATTTAATAGTGCAATAAGCAAAGAAAAATGATTTCCACCTTTTTGCATCCATTAACCACCATTAATCGTTATTGGTATTACAAACGGATAATGGACGTAAATACGGTGACAGCAAAAATTCTGGTAACAACACTTATCGCTAGCTCATTTTCGCTCAGTATAGGCGCTGCAATGGCGTTAGACGACCCCGAAGGTGATATTGAGCATATTCGAGTACGTGGTGACTCATCTGTAAAAGATGGAGAGTTTATCTCGGCTTCTCAGGGATGGGTGTCTGGTGACACCTTGATTGAACGCCCAATGTTGCGCGCCGGTGAAATACTCGAATTCATCCCAGGCATGATGGTGACCCAACACAGCGGTTCGGGAAAAGCCAACCAGTACTTCCTGCGCGGTTTTAACCTCGATCATGGCACGGATTTTACGGTGAGTGTAGACGGTATGCCGGTGAACATGCGAAGCCACGGACATGGCCAAGGCTACAGTGACCTTAACTTCATTATCCCCGAATTTATCGACAATCTAAGCTACTTCAAAGGCACCTATTATGCCAACATCGGCGATTTTTCTAGCGCTGGCGGGGCGTTCTTCAATTTAAGAGATTCACTTGAGCAAAACCAGTTGTTCTTAGGCTTAGGAGAATATGGGTTCAAGCGCGCTGTTGTATTAAATCACTTTGAAGCAGGAGAGAGCCGCGTTGTTACAGCGCTGGAATATCAAACCTATGACGGCCCGTGGACTGACGTAGACGAAGACGTAAAAAAGAAAAACGCCCATATTCGTTATATTACGCCTTTGTTAGACGGTCAACTCGCCATTACAGGAATGGCCTACGATAATAGCTGGAACGGCGCTGACCAAGTGCCTGAGCGCGCTATTGAAAGCGGCTTAATAGACCGTCTTGGCTCTATCGACACCCAAGTTGGCGGCGATTCGTCTCGCTATAGTCTCTCCGCAAACTATACGAGTGATACATGGAATGCTTCACTGTATGCCATAGATACAACGCTTAGCCTTTTTTCAAATTTTACTTACTTTCTTGATAACCCTGCGACTGGCGATCAATTCGAACAGGCCGACGACCCAAAAATTTACGGTGGTGAAATATTCACTACGCTTCCCTTGGCGCTTACGGATGGAAGCAGTATTACCTTAGGCGGCCAGTGGCGTTTCGACGATATTGAAAACGTGGGTTTGTATCGCACCCAAAACTTAACCCGCTTTGGCACTATCCGAGAAGACGAGATTAACAGCAACAGCTATGCACTTTTTGCTCAGTCAAACATTGTATTGAGTGACGCATTAAGCCTGTCATTAGGTGGTCGATACGATTACTTAGATGTGGACGTTACCAGCAGTCTTGGTGCTAATTCAGGAAGCGAAAGTGACGGTTTATTTACCCTTAAAGCAGGCTTGAAGTACAGTGTATCAGACCAACTCACCGCATTTGCCAACATTGGGCAGGGCTTTCACTCTAACGATGCGCGAGGAGCAACAATTAGCATAGACCCGGTAAGTGGTGACGCTACCGAAGCAGCTCCCTTATTGGTAAAGAGCCTTGGCTATGAAGCGGGCGTTAACTATACCGATAACAAAACCTATAACCTGTCTGCTGCCCTGTGGCGCCTAGAGCTTGATAGCGAGCTGGTATATGTTGGTGATGCAGGCTTTACTGAAGCCAGTCGCCCCTCCGAGAGACACGGCATTGAAGTGAGTGCCTACTACTGGATAAGCCATCACCTAACAACAGACATTGAAGCTGCATGGACCAAGGCACGATTTAGCGACAGCGTTGAAGGCGAAGGCCGTCACATTGATGGTACCGTGCCAGGCGTGGTGAGTGCAGGGCTGACCTATTATCAAAGAAGTAACCAATTAGGGTTCAGCTATACTCTACGAGGCCGCTACCTAAGCTCTCGCACAGTAGAAAGTTTCGATGAAATTTCACCGCCATCAACATTCTTAATTAATGCTCAAGTTGCCTATCGCCAGCCAACTTGGGACGTAACGCTAGAAGTACTCAATGCCCTAGACAGTGACGATCACGATATTGATTATTTTTACGCATCTAGGCTGCCCGGAGAGCCAGAGGAAGGGATTGAGGATTTGCATTATCACCCTGTAGAGCCAAGAAATGTTCGCCTTACCTTTTCAATAAAGTATTAATACATAAACGCTTTACTGTTTGGGGGTCTGTCTATTGATTAGGTAACCATTCAGGCAGTTGTATATAAAACATGCTACTTTAAGAAGTAGCCGCCAAATAGTTAGAGCAATAAACAAATGGCCGCACTACAACGATAAAAATAGGAGCAACAATGGAACACGAAACTCTGTTTCCTCTGCTGTGTAAAACCGCAGACGGCGACAAAAAAGCGTTCGCAGAGCTTTATAAGATAACAAGTCCACAGCTCTACGCTGTTGCTTTGAGGCTTTTGAAACGCCCTGAACTCGCTGACGAAGCCACACAAGACGCCTATATAAAAATTTGGCATAACGCCGGTAATTATCAACGAGGCAAAGGTACGGTACTTACCTGGATGGTCAGTATAGCTCGCTATCGTGCGCTCGATTTAATCCGCTATCACAACGTAAGAAATGAAGTCGAATTAAATGATGACGCACCGTCAGGTATGGAAACCACACAATCAATAAAGTTAGAGGCAGAGCAAGCAAAATTGGCCTCTTGTTTAGATGAACTTGATGGACCGCAGCGTCAGGCTATCCATTTAGCCTATGTGAATGGTATGTCGCATCAAGAGGTGGTAACTCACTTGGCGTCACCACTTGGAACCATTAAAAGCTGGATAAGACGAGGCTTGCAAAGCTTGCAGAGGTGCCTATCGCTATGAATTATTTAAAAGAAGAGCGACTAAACGCCCTCGCCGCTGAGTATGTTGTTGGAACGCTGCGCGGCAAAGCGCGAACGCGCTATCAAAAGTTAATGATGCAGTATCAGGCTGTTAGCGATGCAACCGCACAATGGGAGCAATACCTTACTGGATTTGCTGAAACCTTGCCTCCGGTGACACCACCTGACAGCGTGTGGGAGAGCATACAAGTGAAGCTTGGCCACAAGGCGGCCAATGATAAAGAGTTTGTCGATCAAACGACTAACGCAAAACCAAGTAGCGACAATGTAGTTGATCTTGAAAAAGAAAAGCAGAAACGCTGGAAGAACTTATCGTTCATATCCACAGCTGCTGCATTGGTGTTAGCCGTATTGCTTTTCATGATGCAACCTGTGCCTACCCCAGAGGTTTCCCATATTGCCGTAGTCAATAATGCTGATAACACGCCATTGTGGGTAATAGAAGTTTCTGACACGACAATGAATGTTAAGGTCACCGATGCATTTGTGGCGTTAGCAGACAAAGACTATGAGCTTTGGATGGTGCCGGCAAACGGCGAAGCACCAATTTCTCTCGGCTTGATGCCTGAAGTTAATGGCGACACGCGCGCGACACCAGATATCTTGCTAGATCAAAGTATCGCGGCGTTAGCAGTGAGCTTAGAAGCACCAGGCGGCTCGGTAACAGGCGCACCAACGGAAGTGCTATATATAGCGCCGATTGTTTCAGTGTAATTTTACGCACAAAGCAGCACACCAAAAGGCCACGAAACGTGGCCTTTTACTTTTTATAAAAACTTTATTTTAATTTTTTAAATATTTTTGCATCTAAGGTGAAACCTCAGTCGTTTGGTCTCTTGAACTCATAAAAAACAGAGAGACTCGACATGATCCAATTCAAAAGCAAAACTTTGTCACTGGCTGTCGCCATGACATGTGCAGCCGTAACTGCTGGCGCAATAGCGTCAAGTCACCGAGAAGCACCGAATATCACTCGCCACCCAGCGTTAGATAGCACCGACTTTTATGCTTTCAATAGCTATGAACAAGGCCGTGAAGATTATGTGACTTTCATAGCAAACTATATTCCACTGCAAGATGCTTATGGTGGCCCTAACTACTTTGCAATGGACCCGAATGCGCACTACGCCATTCATATTGATAGCGATGGCGACGCGGTTGAAGACCTAAGCTTTGTTTTTAAGTTTAACAATATGCTTGCTGCCGATAACGAAGGTATCGCCTTGCCTATAGGCCCTGAAGGCGAACAGAAAATGGTGAAAGTACCGCTTAAAAATGTAGGCGGTATCAGCGCAGACGATTCAAGCGCAGCAAACTTCTCGGAAATGTACAGCCTTACTATGGTAAGTGGCGACATGCAGACAGGCACGCGCACTACTCTCACTCCTTCCATGGGCGATATGTTTAAAAAGCCGCTTGATTACATTGGTAATAAAACCTTTACCAGTGAAGCGGAATACGCACGCTATGCTGAAAGCTTTATTTATTCGTTCAGCATCCCTGGGTGCGATGACATGGCCAAAGTATTTGTTGGTCAGCGTAAAGACCCCTTCGTTGTTAACTTAGGCAAAACATTCGACTTGGTAAATTATGTACCTGTTGAGGGCGACAGCGCACCCGGCGCAGGCGATGGTGAAGGTTTTCCTGGCGGTATAACGCAAAGTGCCATGAATGATGACTTAGCCGATAAAAACGTGACAGCGTTATCTATTGAAGTACCCAAGGCGTGTGTTACAGGTGAAGGTAATGGCGTAATTGGTAGCTGGACCACGGCAAGCTTGCCGCAAGCGCGTATCCTAAACCCAGATGCTACTTTTGCGAAACCTGAGACTAATGGTGGTGCGATGACTCAAGTGTCTCGTTTAGGTAGCCCGCTAGTAAATGAGCTTGTTATCGGTATTGGCGATAAAGACAAATTCTCTACTTCTCATCCAAGTGCAGACGGTCAATTCGCTGATTATGTAACCCACCCTTCTTTACCAGAACTACTGAACATTCTGTTTAAAGATGCAGTGAATACTACGCTGGGTACGGATATTGAGACCCTTGCGCCGACGAATTTCCCGCGTATAGACTTAGTAACAGCGTTCCTTACAGGTTTTCCAGGCGTTAACCAGCAAGCAACTGTAACAGCATCAGAAATGCTGCGCCTAAACACTGGGATCCCAGCAACACCAGCCGAATCACAGTCAGCATTTGGTGTGGCAGGCGATGACTTAGCGGGTTTCCCTAACGGTCGCCGCCCAGGTGATGACGTGGTTGATATTGCCCTTCGCGTAGTTATGGGCCGCTTGTGCTACCCCATCCCGGTAGCAGGTGAAGATACAGATCTTGGCCTTTGTACACCAGAAGACGCCAGCGTAGGTAATGTACCTTTCACTGATGGTGCACCTGTAGATGCAAGCATGATTGATTCATCGTTTCCTTACCTAAAAACACCACTTGCTGGCTCTGAATAAGGAGATCCATCATGTCTATGAAGATTAGGTTATTTAACAAGAATCCAAATGCCCCCGCGTCTATGAAATCGGCTCAAGCCCCTTTGCAGAAACATAAGTTGTGGGTCATTTCTGGATTGGTGCTAGCGCTAACTGGTTGTTTCGATAGTGATGACGATAACGATTATCAAGCGCCAGAAGAAAATGCAGCGCCTGTAGCCGTTGATGAAATGCTAACGACGCAAGCAGATATTGCGTTTGATGGCACGTTGACAGTAACCGATGCCGATGGTGATGCACTTACCTTCGGGCTTGGTGAAAACGGTACGTTAGGTAATGCAGAAGTTAATGCTGATGGCAGCTTTACCTACACACCTAACGCTCAGGTAACAGGTAGCGATAGCTTCACATTCACCGTTTCTGACGGCGTAAATCCAGAAGTTACCGCTACTGTTAGCGTTACGATTGAGGCACAGCAGGTATCGTTCTCTAGCTATACCCGTGACGCCTTTAATCAAGCACCAACCGATGAACCTCTGCCAATTAACGGGCGCGAGTTCACCCAAGATGCTGACGACACCACGTTCGATGATTTATTGATTGGTCAATAACGAACGGTCAGTACACAGTGTCAACCGTAAAGCCAAGGACGGCTTTTATAAAGGAAGTTCTGATGAAGTTGATGAGAAGCAGTACTCTCATACTCCCTATAATGAGCGTATTGTCAGCCCTAACAGTCTGTTCGGTATCTGCTCAGTCTGAAAAATTCAATTATGATACCGTCATCGCAACGTGGCAGCCTCAACAGCTATCCATAGCAAGTATCGACGAAGCGGAAAAAATTTTAACTTCAAGTAGATACCTTCAAGCAAAAGGTGATGAGAGAGAGCGTATTGTTAGGTTCACGAACATAATGCGACAAAAATTCGATTCGTTGAACGCAGGTCAAAAAGAGCGTTTAGTTGTTTTAGAAGCTCGACTACTTCAAGGCATTCATAAGTTCGAACAAGCCAAGCAACACCTTAATAAAATAGCCCGCTTTCGCTCTCCAGCTGCACAGTTATTGTTGGCAGACATAAACGTTCAGCAAGGTAACGCTAAAAAGGCGAAAGAAAACTGTGAAAAGCTGGTAGGGCAAACAAGTTTTTTAATCGCTTTCACGTGTATGGTTAACGCTGATTTTTCACAAAATAAAGACGTAAAATTTTTAAAAAAGCTTAGCGCTTTTGAGACCTACACGAGTACAGTGAGGCCTGCGGAGCGCCAGTGGTTTTATGAAGTACTTGCAGACATGTCGCTTCAACTTGGTAACGCTGAAGCCGCGCTTGAGCATTTGTCACAAACAGAATTCGAAAAGCTACCTATAAGCGCCATGTTAGTTTGGGCCGACGCACATTTTGCGTTGAATAACTATAAGGCAGTGAGTTCTGGGTTTAGCAACTCCGTACCCGATATATTGACAGCCGACGATGGCTTGCTACTTAAATGGGCAATTGCGGAACGAGCGCAAGGTATTGTGCGCTCTGAAGTACAAACTCAACTTGCTAAGAACATGGAAATTCGAGTATGGCGAGAAGACAGTTCTCACGCCGCACAGGTCGCCACTTACTTTTTAGAGATTGAACCTGATTACCCACTGGCGCTTAAATTTGCCGAAATTAACTGGCAATACGCACAGTCATTAGATGACAAAAACCTCCTAGAGCGCGCTCGACAGGCTAATGAAGTATCGACCAATGCCTAATGTTCTCAACCCCTTCAGTAAACGAGTCATGATTAGATTTATCACATTTTTCATCTTCGCCGCCTTCAGCGCTTTCACGCATTCACACGAACTGAGTAACGGCTACTTAACGCTTAAAAACGATTCAAATAACACTTTGTCTGGCGAGCTTTTGCTAAAGCCTGAAGATATAGGGCAAGCAGCAGGGCTAGATAGTAATAATGACGGTAACTTGACCTGGGGTGAAGTCAACAGAAACCACACCATGGCGAACGACTATATCCAAAACCACCTAGTGATTCGAGGTAGCGAAACGCGATGTACGGTTAGTATTGCTCTCCCTTCTATAAGAGATATATCTGCAGAGTCATTACTGGTATACCCGCTGTCGGTGAATTGCGTATATGTAAACGAAGTATCGATACAATACACTGGCATAGTTAGCGATTTTCCCACCCACAAGCTCCTCACAACGGTAACGTTAAACGATCACACAAGTGTTTATGTGCTAAGTGATGAACGCTCTTTTATCACTGCTTCTGCTACAGGAAACAGCTGGATTTCGCAGTTTGGGGAGATGGTTTATCAGGGAATTTGGCACATTTTCATTGGACTAGACCATATACTTTTTTTGGTTGCTACGTTGCTCACCGTTAATCTTTACAGGGAAAATAAGAGCTGGGTGAAAGAGCAAAGCAAAAGGCACATTATAAAAAGTACGGTGATATTAGTAAGCACGTTTACGTTAGCGCACTCGATTACATTAACTGCCACAGCACTGGATTTTATTACGCTAGATAGCCGTATTGTTGAGCTAGGCATTGCTATATCAGTGGCTATAACTGCGCTTAACAATGTGTACCCTATCGTCATGCGTTTAGGATTTATTACCTTTGGGTTCGGCCTACTCCATGGAATGGGATTTGCGAGCGTGTTTGGCGACCTTAACGCCCAGTCGGGCAGCTTGGTAATGAATGTATTCGCTTTTAATATAGGGGTAGAGCTGGGCCAACTTGCCATAGTTACGCTGCTATTGCCCTTACTCATCTTACTTAGAAACGTAAGGTTATATTCAAAAGCCATAATGCCAATTGCGTCGTCAGTAATCGCGGTAGTAGCGATTAATTGGACGCTTCAGCGTTGGTAAAAGTGTGCGTTCTGTTGATTAATAAGAAATAGATAAAGCAAAATACGCTTTTGAACAATCTTTCGGCACTTAATCACAAAAAGCTTAAAAAGTTGTTGTATAGGCGCGCCGCATCGCTATAATGCCATGCATCAACACCACGTTGATAACCATACACAATGCCAGTGTGATGGAATTGGTAGACATGACGGATTCAAAATCCGTTGCTAGCGATAGCGTGGCGGTTCAAGTCCGCCCACTGGTACCATCTTCTTCTTTTAGAAGTAGATACTAAAACCGACCTTTGAGTCGGTTTTTTTGTTTCTGGAATTAATTCAATAATTAAATCACAAATTTTTCACGGTTGTAGCAGGACAGACTAAAGTGACTGTCAGATTTACCAAGCTACCAAAGCCACTCAGCTACCTTCATCAACTGAACTCCAGTAGCCGTGACTAGCATCGCATACCTCAGAAAAATCATTTACCAACTTCATGAATTTATTAGTAAAAGTATCCAGCATAACTGTCTCACCTCTATTAACAATCTCTGTCCATAAATCGAACTTTAGATATTCATAGGTAAGCCACCATTTGCTTTGTGGAAAACGGCTGTATCCACCTGACACTCCAAGTTGTCGTAACTTTTGCTGAATCTGGGCTTCAGCTACCACTTGACCAAGATTTACGCTTTCATTCCTACGAACAACACCTATTGTTACTGGTGGGTTAAAATCTGAGGCATTAAATTCAAGAGCAATAGATAATGCGTTTGACTTATTATAAATTCTGAATGGATACCCCCACTTTTTACTCAACTTACCAAAATCGTAGCTAACCTCCCATCCATCAGGTAAAAATATTGAAACTCTTTTTTGAAGCTGATCAAAAAAAGACTCCATTTGTTGACTTTTTAAATCTGGAAGTTCTCTAGACACTTTTAATGCCGTAGTTAAAAAGCGTTGTTTTTCTTCAACAGAGACGCTGTCTAAGTATTCCTTTAACGTCATCACTTTACTCCGATAAGTACCTGTTAGCTTATGAACCACTTCCATGTATTGTTTAATTGGAAAGGATAAATTTTGGAGATTCCCAACCTCATTGAGGCTTTTCTCCAGCCATTGTATTATTGAGGGATGTTGAACACTTGAGTAATACAAATTTGAGTAAAAGACTGTGTCAGCACTATTTGTCAATTCTGTCTTTTCGGCATTTAGACGATAATTGCCCAAGCTATATTCGCTTGGTTCAGGGCGATCTATCGTCAAATAAATCACCCAGATATTTATTTCTTCAACATCGCTATTTTGCTCATTCACATAACTAATGTATCGAGCAATCTGATTGGGCTGATCACCAGCATAAATCTTATTTTCGACAATGATATGATTCGCCCCATCTGTGAGGTATATATCAATGTTTTCATGTTCTCTGTGGACACTTGCTGAGGCCAAATCAAAACTAAAACGACTTGGCTTGTAGAGTGATAAAAATATTTCCAAAAATAAGGAGTCTTGGTAATGCAAGCCTTTGGGATTTAACAACGACGCAATAAACCTTGAATGAAGGCGGACTTCATCCCCTTTGTTCAAGAGCGTCGTGAAAAGATTAAAATCATTCAATCCTCTACGCTTCTGTTTCGCCCGGTAATCTTGATACTCCTGAAAAAGAAAAGCCATATCTGAATATGCCTTATCATTAATACTTTTCTGCACAAATTCCCCAAAGTACATCGAAATTAGCGCCTAAACACAACGCGAATCAGGTTAGTACTGTTAATTTCATCACTACTTCATACATTTAAACAATCTCAATTTCCGAGCTTAGAAGCGCTCATATGCCTTTTTTTGAAAGACATCTACTGTTTTACCTTCTTCTACTTGAGATTAAAACCCCATACATTCGAAACTATGCACTTAATCTAGACAGGCATGTGTAAAGGTTTAAGCAAATAAATTGTAAGTAGAAGGGTTCTAAAAGAAAAAAACGTTAGTGAGGTAAAAACTGTATAAAGACGATTTAAATGGCCTCATCTTATCCTCGTATTGGTATCTTTTGGGTTTACCAACATAAACTCATATCAAAATCTATACTATTATCTCAAGCCTCATATAGCAGTGTAGGAATTGCCGACAGCAACTTCAGCCACATTGATGTTTGGGAATCAGAAAAAGTTTACCTTCCTGAATGTCCAACGCTTTTTGACTCTGAATATCAAGCGCTACCTCGCGGGAGAATTTTATTTGATAAGAAAAATAACACTTTTAGCATGTTCGCCGATAGAAAAATTGTAAGAAGTAAGCACTACAGACAAATGATCATAAACGCCTTTTCTCTACAGGCGCAAAAATGCATATGGAGAACAGACTCTCACTATGTTGTTTTCAGTTAAGGGATTAAAATAAAGCTTTATCCCAGCAAAAGTAGATAGACTAAAGTGACTGTCAGATTTACCACTCGCTAAGCAGTGCGGTATATCAATATCAATGATTGAACAGCATTACAGTCACGTGCTCCCAAAGATATTTGGCAATCAGCTTTTAGGTATTGAAATGGATGAGATCAAACAGGACAAAGACAGAATCGTACTGTCACTGAAAGAGCCGTTGCGTCTTACACTAAGAGAGCTAAAGAATGGGAAGCTAATTATCAACTTCGGGGGTGCATATAATGGCCAACCATTCCCCACTACGTCTTGAAAAAAGAGCCAAAATGATACATCTTGGATGAGCTTCTAAAAATGGAGAAGTAACTTAAAGGACTAATATGTTTGACCAGTCGTTCTCACATCAAAATTTATTCAAAATATACGTTCATGAGAACAAGAAAGGAAATAATCTTGCTGAACGCTTCTTCGAAGATGTAAGCGAAGAGTACACGAAGGTCAAACGTGCAAGAAAGTTAATCAGTAAGATTTATTCTCGACGTCGTTACTATTCGCCAGCCGTATTTGAGAAACGAGTTCTTCTCCTGTATAGATTGCTTCGCGAAGTAAAAAACAAAAAAAATGAAGTAGTCAGAAGTCACCTAAAAATCATCTCAAATAAAATTTCCGAGAGGAAATTTAAATTCTCACTAACCAAGCTAGACGAAAAAGTAAACGACAAAGATGTTTTTATTACTGGCAGTTCGGTCGACTCTTTCTTTGCCGAAAAACAAATACAAAAAAATATAAAATATACCTATGGTGTGAAACAAGCTGATAGAGACCTAATCGTTCCACAACTGCGCTCCGTTTTGGCTAACAAGTTTCCCAAGATTATTATCAAAACTGACATAAAGTCTTTCTACGAGACTATCGATAGAGAACTTTTACTGAAGAAGCTAAATAAGAGTCCAATCCTCAGCCTCACCACTCGAAAAATCATTGCAAGACTACTTGAATCATACGAAGAACAGTCTGGCGCGAGCTTGGGCATTCCCAGAGGTGTCGGTGTCAGTGCCTACTTAGCAGAGCTTTATATGAAGGATTTCGATGCGGAAGTAGAAAAGTTACCAAGTCTTATATATTACGCACGTTATGTTGACGATATCGTCATAGTACTTTCACACACACCGGGGAAAGACTCCCAACACCACCTTGATTTTATCGAGTCAAGGCTTCGCGAAGAGCAGTTAAGCTTAAACCTTACCGGCGACAAAACAAAAACTATTGATTTCAGCACAGCAAATTGTAACTTTCAGTTTGATTATCTTGGTTATAAATTTAAATGCGCCAGTGGTAGCGTAAAACTTGAGTTGGCAGATAAGAAGAAATCCAAGTATCACAAACGAATAAGTGACGCTATTAACGCCTACAACAAACACTCAAAGCGACAACCCAAAAAAGCAAGACGAGAGCTTTTATTGCGACTTAAATTTCTGACCTACAACACAAAACTTTCCAATAATAAAGGAAACGCGGTCGTAGGGATTTACAACTCAAACCGATGGATAACAAGCTCTGATTGCCTCCAGAATCTTGATCATAAACTCCAAGGTTTAGCTAACGCGATAAATAACGCAGGGTTAAGAAATCGAATATCAAAATACTCATTCAAAGAAGGCTTTGATAGAAGACTATTTGCAAATTTCACTGCTCAAGAGTTCTCAATAATAACTAGGGCATGGTCAAAGTGAAAAAAACCATAAGAATAAAACTAAAAAAAGAACGAGCTATCCTGTCTGATACTCTTCCATATGAAACCCCGATTACTTTTTCCAATAGGTTTTTCTACGAATTCATTATTGAGAACTCTCTTGAAGTTGAAGGTGACAAGATTATATGGAACAGCTTAAATGAAGCCAATGATGCTGTGGTGAGGTTGCTTTTTGGCATAAGTGAAAATGAAGTAGAAAAAAATGGTGCCAAGAGAACCATCGTCATTAAAAATGGCACCTTTATTACTGTGCCTTTTCAATATGGGGTTAGCCACAAAGAGGATAGTTATAGAAAGCTCTCCGTACCTCATCCTAGAAATCAACTTCAGATAGCCAACTTCTATGAGAAGTACAAAGAATTGATTCTCTATTATTCTAAGAGGTCAAAATTCAGCCTTCGCCACCCGCATAAAATTTCCGACACTAGACTCTTTGACGATGAAAGAAAAAGTGCTTCAGTAGTACTTACCAACCAGTTTGATAAAAATCTTTCCTACCGCAATAAGCATCTAAAATCCTTTTTTGGATACCAAAAAATTAGAAATATACATGAGTTCTTTGAGTCAAAGGCATACCATCAATGCGAGAAGAAATACAACGTAATGGCTCAGCTCGATATCTCAAAGTGCTTCGATTCAATTTACACTCATTCCATTGCGTGGGCACTACTAGGTAAAGGCCCCGTTAAGACAGAGCTTGCTAATGTAGGCAACAAAACATTAGCTGGCTCATTCGCAGATGACTTTGACTCATTGATGCAAAAGCAAAACTACAATGAAACAAACGGTATTCTGATCGGGCCTGAGTTATCTCGAATATTTGCCGAATTAATCCTACAAAAAGTTGACTTCAACCTTGAGTCGAGGCTTGCTAAATCATCAATTTATCGTGATAAAGATTATTCTATTTTTAGATACGTAGATGATTATTTCGTCTTCTTTAATGAAGAAAAAATATACAAAGTGATAGTTGATACGCTTCTCGAGCACTTATCAGAATATAAACTCGGCTTAAACACAGAAAAAGAAATCGTTTATAAAAAACCTATAATCACTGAAATAACCATAGCAAAGAGAAAAATATCTGAGCTACTGAACGATAAGATAAAAATAGATATTGATGAGGACGAAGAAAAAGTAGATGGAGAAGGAGAACCATTAAAGTACGGAAACATTTTTATTCACGCAAAAACATTGATCACAACATATAAATCAGTACTTTCTGAGAGTGGGGCAGAATACAAAAGCGTGATTAACTACACGCTCACAATAGTAGAATCAAAACTCAAATCTATTTTTAAGAAATATTCGCAAGTTCAGTACGACTACAAAACTCACAGAGACCTATTGGATTCTATAGACGCTTGTATTGAGTTCGCGTTCTTTATTTACAACGTCGCTCCGAGAGCCAATACAACTATAAAGCTAAGTCGAGTCTTAAAAGAAATAATCGAATTCTGTAAGAAAAAACCCATCGAAATCGATGAAATGCACCACATCTTCAAGTGTATCTCAGACAATATTTCGTTTGTAATAGAGAAGTATGAGACAAAAAACTATACACAGGTTGAGACGCTTTATTTGCTGACAGTTTTGTCAGAACTAGGTAAAGATTACTGGTTGCCTGAGCCATCTTTAGTTAAGTACTTCGGAGGAACATATAATAGAGGTAAGAAAACCGTTTCTTTTGATAGCAGTTTGAACTACTTTTCGATAACAGTAATTCTTTTTTATATGCGTGATAAGTTACGTTATGGCAGGGCAAGAAAGGCCATCAAGAAAACTATAAAAGAAAAGCTAAAATCCCCTGAAGCTTCGCTGAAGAAAGACTCAGAGTTATTCTTCCTTTTAATAGATTGTATCAGCTGCCCCTACTTAGAGAATGGATTCAAGCAAGACCTGCTTAAACACTTTGGCATATCTAAAAAGAAGCTTCGAGACGAGATTATTAATCTGAGACAAAATTGGTTTACCAAATGGGTCAATTTCAGCTTTGCAGATGAACTTGACTCCAAACAAAGTGACGAAGTATATTAATCGCACTTCGCATCGCGCCAACCGCTAATGACTGTAGGCAGTCCCACACACCCGCGAAGCGCATTATTCGGTCCTATGCATGGACGATTTTGCTTAAGCAGTCCGGTGTCGAGCTGCTTCCAAATTTATTTTTATCAATAAAGAAAAAACGCGATGCTTTGCAAAGTTTTTGCAAAGCGTGAGGCGCTGACGGCTAGCCACCGCCATGACTGGGTCAAAATAGCCACAATCTTTTCAAAATCCGTTGCTAGCGATAGCGTGGCGGTTCAAGTCCGCCCACTGGTACCATCTTCTTCTTTACAGAAGTAGATACTGAAACCGACCTTTGAGTCGGTTTTTTTGTGCCTGAATTTCAGCAAATCGCCACGCAAGCGTGGCGGCCGAGTGTCGGTCCAATCAAAGCCCTCTCACTGGTGCCAAATCTCCTAGAAGTAGATACTTAAAGCGACCTTTGAGCTGTTTTTTTGTGTCTCGATTTCGGGATCTGCGCCGAATAAGTTACTAGTGGAAACTCCAAAAGGTGGGCACTACAGTAACGTAAGAGTTCGGAGTCGTGCTCGATAAAATTATGATTTACTGACTCATGTTATCCAGCACTGATAAAATTACACTTTATGAAATATCGCACGTTAAAAACCGACTTGAAAACTATTTAGTGTTTATCTGTACATCATAGGTTTCAGACCACACTCGGAGTTCATCCAAAATGTGCAAAGCCGTTCGTCCGAACGCTGTCAGCTCATAGGTAACAGCAACAGGCCTGTCGCTTATCACCTTCCGCAACACCATACCTTCGTCTTCGAGCTCTTTGAGTCGCTGATCGACCATCTTTTTAGTTGCGCCACCAAGCATTCGTGCAAGATCGTTAAATCTGACAGGCTCATCTTTCAGATGATAAATAATCGAGCCCTTCCATTTTCCGCCTATTAATCGCATTCCCTTTTCGATAGCACAAGGTTCCATGCAGGCGTTATAAACTTTTTTTCGCCCTTTACTATCTGTTTTTATTGAACTTTCCAAGACACTCCCTCTCACTCAAACAAGGTTACTAAAAGTATACTAATTGATTATGGTTAAAAGGTTACTAAAATATACCACATAACATTAAGTGAGAAAACACACTTACTTTCTTTAACCTATATATGAACGACCAAAGGAGTTTTTATTATGAGCACAACGAGTTCAGGCAATGTTCTAATTATCAATGCACATCAGTATTACCCATTCTCAGAGGGCAAGCTAAATTCAGCCTTTGTTGCAAAAGCCATCACTCTGCTTGAAGGTAAAGGCTATAACACTCGCGTAGTGACGATGGCAGAAGAATACATTGTGGAAGAGCAACTTGCACATCACCAGTGGGCCGACTTTGTCATTCTTCAATCGCCTATTAATTGGATGGGTGTGCCTTGGTCATTCAAAAAATATATGGACGAAGTGTATACCGCAGGTATGGGCGGCGCTTTGTGCGCTGGCGACGGACGAGTAGCAGAAGAACCTAAGAAAAATTATGGTACTGGCGGCACGCTTACTGATGTGAAGTACATGATGTCTTTGACCTTCAATGCTCCAGAAGAGTCGTTCAATGATAATGAGGAGTTTTTTGACGGCAAGTCTGTTGACGATTTGATGTTCCCAATGCATATGAACTTTAAGTTCTTTGGCATGACACCAATGGAGACGTTTGCCAGCTTTGACGTAATGAAGAATGCAGACGTTGAGAACGACTTCAAACGCTTTGAAGCCCACATCAACAAACACTTTTAACCAAGTTTTAAGGCCGCGTCTTTGAAAAACGTGTAAGGAGTTTTTATGTCTATTTTACGAGCCGGACTGTTTTTATTATTGGCAGCGACAGCCAATTCTCATGCAAACGAGCAGCATGAATCGGGACACATTGCTTCACCGGAAAAGTATGAATTGTTGCTCGAGAACGAACGTGCTCTTGTATTGAAAATGGTATTGAAGCCCGGTGAAAGCGATTCGTTTCATCGTCACAACAACGAAACGGTTTATTTTGAAAAAGGCAGCAAGTTAAAAATTGAAACCCTTGGCGGCGAGCCGATTGTTGCTAATGATCCCGACGGGCATGTGATGTGGCATGAGGCGTGGACTCACAGAGTGACAAATCTCGGTGAGCAGACGGCTATCGCCATTATTGTAGAAGAAAAATAGGAGAGGTTTTCAATGTTATTTACTGATCATACTGAAGCCCTGCTGTGGCACGTTATTGCTTACTGATATGCGAAGGAGAATACAGCGATGAGTTCACAAAAAGACATACACCTTTACACAGCATCCACCATGAATGGCTGGAAACCTGTGGTATTTCTTGAAGAAGCCGGTATCGAATACGATTTAACACATATCGATTTTTCAAAGAACGAGCAAAAAGCGCCGGACTACGTGAAGCTCAATCCAAATGGACGCATCCCTACTCTAGTAGATCGCTCCAACAACGACTTTGTTGTTTTCGAATCAGGGGCCATTCTTTGGTACCTGGCTGAGAAGTACGGGAAATTTCTTCCATCCGACCCTAATGAGAAATCAAGAACGCTGCAGTGGCTGATGTTTCAAATGGGCGGTATCGGACCTATGATGGGCCAGGCAATGTATTTCCAGCGTATTGCGGCCAAAAACGGTAATGAAGACCCGTTCGCTATTAAGCGATACGTTGATGAAAGCCGCCGTCTGCTGGAAGTCCTGAATAGGCACCTGGAGAGTAAGGACTTTCTGGTAAACAACGAGTACACCATCGCAGATATGGCGACCTATACGTGGGCACGCGCTTATTATTGGGCGAATGTCAGCGTTGATGGTCTACCTCACTTGCAAGCTTGGTTTGCTAGAATTGATGATAGACCGGCTACTCAACGAGCTCTTGAAATTCCAAAACCGTTCTGGGCTTTCTTTGGTAAAGGCGATGTTGAAGCTCAGGAACGTGAAAACGCTGAACGTTTTAAGAATGACGTGAACAAGTAGAGGGAATCATTTCTGCTTGCAAAGAATTTGCAAAGTGTCTTTTTTTATTTATCAAATTGTTGATTTGTAATCATTAAAGTAGACACTTTCTTTTCAAAATCCGTTGCTAGCGATAGCGTGGCGGTTCAAGTCCGCCCACTGGTACCATCTCTTCTTTTTGAAGTAGATACTGAAACCGACCTTTGAGTCGGTTTTTATTTTTTGGGCTCTACGCAGCATCCGGGCGAAAGTGGAGCATCCGTTTCCGATCACCAAATGTCAGTTTGGCTTTATCAAAGCACGCTATAAAGGACTGATGAAAAATGACTCACAGTTAGCCATGTTATTCACCTTGGCAAACCTGTTTAAAGTAGACCAGATGTTAAGGCGACAGCCAAGATCTATCTGAAATCTGGAAATCACCCGGAATAAGGCCGAAATCAGGCCTAAAAATGTAGTATATTGGCCTGAATTGAGAATTTAGCGTTCAAAAGTTAGACGGCGAATGCAAAGGCTGGATCAAGAACTAAATTGCAGGACTTATTCGCAGTTTCTTTAGCTAGCGGTGGGTTTACTTTTAATTGCCTTTCCACAGGCACATAGTGCAATCTTACAAACTTTATATCTGCCCGCCACTTTTATGCTAATGGGGCTTATTTTAAGGGGAGTGTCTTTCGACTTCCGCGCGAAAGTTGCTCAAACGGAAAAGAAAAAGTGGGACACCTGTCTTAAATACGGTTCGCTGTTTACGACGCTCTCTCAGAGATACATGTTAGGAATATGGGTAACCGGCCTGCGTACCGATCTGTATGCGCAGGGTTTTGCTTTGCTATCCGATTTCGGCGTTACCGCAGCTTTTGCGTTTATCGGTGCTTGCTGGCTTATTCTCAAAACAGAGGGTGACTTACAACGAAAAGCCTTCTACTGGGCAAAGCGATGCCTGATGATCCTGGCTGGGGGCATTATTGCCGTAAATTTTTTAAATTTAACGCTGCACGCAGAAGTGAGGGCACTCTGGTTAGAAAGCCCCCTGGGCTTTTTGTTGATGGCTACACCTGTAACGTGTTTTGGTTTACTGGCTTTAAGTAGTGTCGTGCTACAAGGGCTGCCGTAGGCGGACAGGAAAGGTGAACGGCTGCCTTTTGCGTTAGCTCTGCTTGTATTTCTGCTATGTTTTGCTGCGTTTGGGATAAGTTACTATCCCTATATTGTACCGGGTCAGCTCACCATCATGGATGCGCTGGCAGACGCGAATTCTCTTCGCTTTTTGTTGGTAGGTACCGTGATTGTTGTCCCTTGTATTCTCGCTTACACTGTCATGGTATACCGAATATTAGCCGGTAAATCGGAAAAACTTTCTTATTATTAAGAACAGTAAACAGGCTGTAGATTTGCCTCATCTGTATTTAATAGTAATTAAAGTGATGTTTATAAAAGTCAGCTGCAGTCCCGTCACCGTGACTAGATGATGATGAGGTTCTGATATTTATTTGTTTCTTGCATTCAGACTAGATTTGACATGAATTTCGAGGCGATCTGAATTCACTTTATGCGTTTTTTAAACTACACCTTGCTCAATCATTGCGTCTGCAACCCGACGAAAGGCAGCAATATTAGCTCCTAATACAAGGTTACCGGGCGCACCGAATTCTCTTGCAGTCTCACTGGCTCGTAGATAAATATCCTTCGTTATTTGTAGTAATTGACAATCGACTTGTTCGAAAGTCCATTTTTGCATACTGGCGTTTTGCGCCATTTCTAACTGACTTGTCGCTACTCCCCCGGCATTAGCGGCCTTACCCGGACCATAAGATATACCGGCTTTAAGAAAGTACTCTACCGCTCCTTGTGAAGAAGCCATATTTGCACCTTCACTAACCAATTTGCATCCATTAGAAACCAGTGCTTCGGCATCACGAGTTGTTAACTCATTTTGTGTCGCACATGGAAACGCTAAGTCTGCCTTGTATCGCCAAATAGTATGCCCTCCTGAAGGATATTCACTGATCGGAATGAACTGTGCCCTGGGGTGAGACTTTAAGTAACGTAAAAGCGAAGTACGTTCTTTTTCTTTGAGTTCCTTAATAAGAGACAGATCCAACCCTTGCGCATGATATAGCGTACCGGTTGAGTCACTACAGGCAATAGGAGTAGCACCAAGTTGATAAAGCTTCTCCATTGCATAAATAGCGACATTTCCAGCACCGGACACGAGGCAACGTTGTCCTTGTAAGTTTTCTCCTCGTGCATTAAGCATGTGATCTGCGAAATATACTGTTCCATATCCTGTTGCCTCCTTTCGCGCGTACGAACCACCCCAAAGCAAACCTTTTCCGGTAAGCACGCCCTCATATTTCCCGGTCAGTCTTTTGTATTGACCGAACATGTAGCCTATTTCTCTGGCGCCTACACCAATATCACCGGCAGGCACATCAGTATTGGGTCCAATATGACGATAGAGTTCGTTCATGAATGACTGACAAAAACGCATTATTTCGGCATCGCTTCGTCCTTTCGGATCGAAATTTGCACCTCCTTTGCCCCCCCCAATTGGCAGGCCAGTTAACGCATTTTTAAATATTTGTTCAAATCCTAAGAATTTTATAATACTGGCATTGACCGAAGGATGAAAACGAAGTCCTCCTTTGTACGGACCAAGTGCCGAATTAAATTCAATGCGGTATCCCTTATTAATCTGTATATTTCCGCTGTCATCTTGCCAGGGCACCCGAAACATAATTTGTCTTTCGGGTTCAACTAATCGCTGTATAATTGAATGCTTCGCATAATAGTTGTTTTTTTCCAGAACAGGTTCCAGAGTTCGCAGGACTTCCTCTACAGCCTGATAAAATTCAGTTTGTGCCGGACTGCTTTGTTTTAGCTGAGAAATAGTAGTACTTAAATAATTCATAAATCAACCTGTAAATGATTACCTTTTAATCACAGACGAGATAACGGACTTTTCTTTTTACTTCTAATATATCAATTTGTTGTTCGCCACTTTTAGTATTCCAGCTAATTTTTTGACCAGCTCTTAAGCCTAGTAATGCCGAGCCAATTGGTGCGAAAATTGAAATGGCGTCTTCGTATTTATGCATATCCAATGGAAGGCAGAGTGTTTTAGTCAAGTATTTATCAAACTTACTTATTTTAAATGTAACCTGAGAACCTATTGCCACCACGTCTGGAGCAAGATCTTTAAGGTTAACAACTTTGGCGCGAACTAATTCTTTTTCTAATTCGTCATACCTTTCAGTCGGTAATTTAATTTTTCTTAGCTGTTCTTCAATATCACTCAAGTCTTCATATGAAATTGTGATGTTAGGTTTTCTTGACATGATAATCCTTCCTCTTTGAATTAAAAATCACGCGCAGGAGAGCCTTTCCTGTGAGGAAATATAAATTTAATCTATAGCTTTAATTTATTCCGGTACGGAATTTCTGGTTTTAGATAAATAAGAGGCGGCCGAATGCAGAACTGCATCCGGCTTAATTGGGTAAGGTGAGTAAAATGCTCTTGTTGAGATTACAGTGCTTAGTCATGATTTCCTCATTGCTGTCACTGATATTAATACTTAGTAAAAAAATAACAAGAACTTTTAAGATTATAACGCTCCGTATTTATGGAATTAGCAGTGAAAAGTTCTGATTTTTTCGCCATGAGCAATATTTTATTCTTTAAAGTGTTTTTTTGGCTAATTTATCAAAGAGTTTATTGGCGTCAATCATCGTTGAAACTTGATTAAACTTCTTGATGCGGTCCGAATAATTCATAATTGATTCGCGATTGACTGACGCCCAAGGCTAATAATTCATGCTTGATAGCAAGCATAAATTGCAAAGGTCCACAGAGATAAAACTCGCCCTCTTTCAGTGGTAAAGAACCTTTAACGTCTTCTATTTTCATTCTTCCGGTAGTTTCATTTTTACTACTGCTAACGTCATTTTCATACCACGTGTGCGACTGCAGGTTCAGAGTATTCTTAACACTCTCAACATGTTCTTTGAAAGAATGCTGATTTCGATTTTTACATGCGTGAAGATAGGTCACCGGATGTGCGAAGTTCTCTTTTACTAAAGAATCTAACATCGCTTGCATAGGCGTCAGACCCACACCTGCAGAAATCAATATAACCGGAGTATCAAGTTGTTTTAGATAAAAGTCCCCGGCAGGGGGCATGACCAAGACTTCATCGCCAACATTTATTTTTAAATGAAGATAATTAGACATTACACCACACATTTCACCCAGGCCTTCCCGTTTAACACTAATGCGATAGGATTTTCCATTCGCGGCAGTTGATAGTGAATACTGCCTTATTTCATCATGCTCACTACCATGAGGATGCACCTTTATTCCTAAATACTGGCCCGGTTTATAATCGATAACACTACCGCCATCGACGGGCATTAAGGTAAAACTGGTTACGAGTTCGGATTCGGTCTCTTTTGAGACGACAGAAAAGGCTCTGAAGCCAGACCAGCCCCCCTTTACAGCAGCTCTTTGTTGATACAATTCACTTTCAACTTTAATGAAAATGTCTGCTAATTGACCATATGCAGCTGTCCATGCCTCTTCAACATCAGGAGTAAACGCGTCCGGAGCCAATTCTCTCAATGTCTCAATCAGATGATGTCCCACTATTGCGTACTGTTCGGGCTGGATATTAAAACTGGTATGCTTGTGTGCAATACGCATAACGGCATCTGTCAGTAGCTCTAACTGATCTATGTTGGCAGCGTATGCAGCTATCGCATTAAATAGAGCCGCTGGCTGACGACCTGTTTTTTGATGCGTCATGTTAAATATATTTTTAAGCTCAGGATTATGTAAGAACATTCGGGCGTAAAAATGTTCGGTAATTGCGGTTCCTCCCGAAGCAAGTAGTGGAATGGTCGCTTTGACAGTATCTATATGAGTTTGAGTAAGCATTAACATACCTTTAATGACGTTAAGTATTTGGTAGCTATGAGTAATGCGACTCGTGTGCCAAATTTTATTTCACTTAGTATCAATGTGTTACGAATAACACTTTAAGATATGTGTCAAAATGACTCATCACTTAATGAGCTAATTAGGATCGTTTGTGTCATAATGACCTATGCTTCGTGTTAATATAAAATGGTCTCATGAGTAAAATATCTCAATTTAGTTTGGTTAACTTTGCCCTTGATCTGTCCGCCGCAGTTTCGATGAATTGTTTTTATGAAAGTTTGATTTCTGCGGTTTGTGCAACTATTAAAGCAGATGCTGTAGCACTATTGATTTTTCGACACGAGACACTTGTTCCCGTTGCGCAAAGAGGGTTGTCCGATGACGTCATGGGGCGACGGTTTATTTTAGAGCAACATCCACGTTTAAAAGCAATCTGTAGCACGAGGGCGGTCACTCGCTTTTCAGCTGATTCGCCGTTACCAGACCCCTATGATGGAATGATTGCAAGTCATAACCATAATATGAACGTACATTCCTGTATGGGAATTCCTTTATATAAAGATGAAACGTTGCTAGGTGTACTTACTCTCGATAGCCTGGAACCTAATGAGTATGATGCGCTTGATGCCGCTTCAGTTGACACACTGTCCAGGCTGGCAGCCCGGCTTTTATATGCTGCGTTATATATCAGAGAGTTAAATAAACAGAAGACTCATACTCAGCATGTATTACGGACAATGAATGAGAATAACTCTGAGCATCATCAGGGTGAAGAAATGATAGGAAATAGTGTTACGACAAAAAAATTAAAGCAGACCATTCGACTGGCAGCTTCGTCCGACCTCACAATTTTGGTGCAAGGTGAAACTGGTGTGGGCAAAGAACTTGTTGCCCGTGAGCTACATTATCAATCAAACCGGCGGAATAAACCGCTCGTATATGTAAATTGCGCTGCTATTCCTGTTCATCTGATAGAAAGTGAACTCTTCGGCCACGTGAAAGGTGCGTTTACCAGTGCCGCAAACGACCGCGATGGTAAGTTCTTACTTGCTGATGGCGGAACATTATTTCTGGACGAAATTGGAGAGCTTCCGCTTGAAATTCAGGGTACATTGTTGAGAGTAATACAGAATCAGGAAATCCAGGTGGTCGGTCAGGATAAGAGTCGAAAAGTGGACGTTAGAATTATTGCTGCTACGAATAGAGAGTTAGAGCATGAAGTTCAAAATAAACGCTTCCGGGCCGATCTTTATCATCGTCTCATAGTGTTTCCGATATATGTCCCGCCTCTCAGAGACAGACAAAGCGATGTTCCGCTTCTGGCTGGCTATTTTGCAGAGAAAATGCGGCGAAGTCTGGGACTGCAAAAGTTGATACTGGCTAAAGAAGCAATTTATAAACTGACAGTTTATCACTGGCCGGGAAATGTAAGAGAGTTAGAGCACGTAATATCACGCGCAGCACTTTATGCTCGAGAGAAGAATCCAACCGGAAATACAATAATTGAGCCATCTGACATTACCGGTTTAACCGTGTCTTCAGACTCTTTAACAAGTAAAGACACAGATTCGTCCACCGTATGTTTCGAGACCGATAGCCATACCGACTTACGGGAAGCAACAGATAAATTTCAACGTCAACTCATTATCAAGGCATTGCATAACGCAGAAAACAACTGGTCTAAGGCAGCCAGATCTCTGTCAATGGACCGTGCAAATCTTGTCAGACTGGCGAAGCGCCTTAATATCACCCTAGTGAAAAAGATAAGAACGTAGCTTTTCGTTCACAGAAATTATAGATATTGTCTATACGTTTCCTATATCTGACCTTACAAAGGAATATATGTTAAATACACTAAAACGGTTTTGGGGTTTTCAAAACAACGTAGTTGTATCAGAAAAAGTCGTTGCCACTATCGGTGGAATGCTAGCTATATTTTTATGCTTTTTTCTTACAACATGGTTGCTAGGCACGGAGGGAGCAGCGGCAATTTTACCATCCATGGGAGCGTCAACGGTCCTTCTTTTTGCTGTTCCTCATGGCCAGCTATCGACGCCATGGGCATTCTTCGCTGGCAATGTTCTTTCTGCTATTGTCGGCGTTACAAGTGCACAATACATTGAAAATCTCTTTATTGCCGCTCCGGTAGCAGTGTCGCTTTCGATATTTATTATGCACCTATCTCGCTCATTACATCCTCCAGGTGGTGCTACCGCTTTGGCAGCTGTAATTGGTGGGTCTGCGATAACGGATTTAAGTTATTGGTACGTGCTCACTCCAACTATTATCAACTGCATGATTCTGTTTGCTGTTGCGATACTGTTCAACAATCTTTTTCACTGGCGGCGTTACCCGCAAAGTCTTATGCGATATAAGGGGATAGGCTATAACCCTGACACGAGACGTATAAAAATGCGACATATCCATGAGGCAATCAACCGGTCAGAATTGGTTATTGATGCCAGTGACGAGCAAATTAAACATATCATTGACTTAGCTGATACGATTTTACACGAAGAATTAATAGCCGGTTTTGAGCTCGAAATGGGCGCATTCTACACAAATAACCAACCTGGGCGTTTATGGTCTGTTCGTCAGGTTGTAGACGAAAGAAAACATAATTGCAAGCATAAGTACTTGCTTATATATAGGGTGGTTGAAGGTGATGGGAAGGGATTCTCCGATTGCTGTACCTATCAAGAATTTGCCGAATGGGCAAAAATGAAAATGACGCCATCGCAAGTTTAGCATGCTGGTTAATAATCAAACTGATACTTAGCTTGTAGTGGTCAAGTCATTTTGGCCACATCGTTGTAGCTATTCCAATAACGTTTCTCCGATTCATTCGGTGTTAGACCACCGTTGTATGAATGCGGTCTCAGTCGGCTGTAATAGCCATAAATGTAATCACCAATCTTCTGCTTTGCTTCAGCAAAATTCCGGTAACCAGTAGTTGGAACCCATTCGGTTTGAGACTTCTGAAAAAGCGTTCCATCGGGCTATATCCCAACAATTTCCCCTGCGACTCATACTTTGTGTTAAGCGATACCGCCAAATTAGCTGACGGAATTTTCGGCTCGTGTAATGACATCCCTGGTCGCTATGGAACATCACGTTTTTAGGCTTTCCCCGATACCCCCTGTGTCAGGATAGTTGTCGCCTCAGTTTTTCATAAAAATATAACAGGAGCGGTAAGTTAGTTATTAGTGAAGCATTATCCTGAAGACCATAAGAAAACCGTCATTAGAAAGCTGGTTGAAAGTGGCTTATCATTAAGCCAATTCGCAAAGCTAGAGAGTATCAACTTATCTATTTTGTATTCATGGCGAGATAAGTATTTACAAGCAGGTTCTAGTTTGGCAGGTAGCAATAGTTCAGAAGGTTAGTCACCAGAGCAAAAGTTCGCAATTGTTTTAGAAACAGCAGCATTGAGCGAGTTTGAGTTAAGTGAGTATTGCCGTGAAAAGGGGCTTTACTCTGAGCAAGTTAAAGAAAAATGACGCGCCCCGTCATAACACTGAAATAAACTTCCTGTAGCGTGAAGTATTCAGTGAAAGAGTCTTCAACGGCTCAGCTTCAAAAACGCTAAATGCTCCAATACGAGTTTTCATGAAGAAATTGAAACGCTATCAATATGAAAGATATGCCATTCTCTGCCAACTCGCCTACCCTGATGCCGACGAGCAATACCAAAAAATCTTAGATCCTTTTTATGAACGCCAGCTAGTCGATAAGTACGGCAGAATGAGCGTAAGAATCTTGTGGGTCGAGAATAAAAAAGAGGTCATTATCGTTTTTCGCGGATCATTGGGGGTAGGAGATTGGCTAGCGAATTTATTCTTCATCCCAAACAAACTCAATCAGTTAAACAGAAAATTCTGGGTCCACTGGGGGTTTGCGCGGCTATTGGCTCAACCTATGTATTCCAGCACTAAGACATCTAATGAAGCATTACCACTGAGAGAGCTACTTGTAAAAGTGCTTGAACCACTTAGGCAGCAAGGCAAGCGCTTTACATTCATTGGCCATTCGTCCGGCGGCGCAGTAGCGGTATTAATGGCTGATTACTTTGAGCGTTTATACGCAAAGTCAGTAAAAAGGGTAGTGACTTTCGGACAGCCCGCAGTGGGCACGCGCTCTTGGTATAAGCACTACACGCTACACCATAGAACGTATCGCATTTGCTGCGATTTAGATGTAATAACCTTTATGCCGCCCTTCCCTTTTTACTTCTGGCACGTTGGCAAGATGCTGTGGCTGCACGATGATAAAATTTACGAAAACACGCCTACCCATAAACGCTTTTTGATGTCGCTTCACAGCTGGTTGTTACGCCCAATTACCTATCACTACATGCGAAAATATATCCGCAACAAGTCGCTTTTCGATGAGCATTAGAACGATCATTTTCGACCTACAGTGCGTAATTTAAAGGTACTTGATTATTCAATCCCGCACAGTACTGCATAAGAGGTAGGCTTAAAGTAATGTCTTCACTGTCAATCAAACGAGCAAAAGCGGCGCTTAAGAACGCGTTTATCGGCGACGCGTTGGCTATGCCGGTACATTGGTATTACAACCCGGCAGATATATATAAGGCGTTTCCGTTAGGGATAGAGCAATTTGAAGATGCGCCATCATTTCATCCGTCTTCAATAATGTCGCTACATTCCACGCAGCAAGGTGGGCGCGCGAATAAGGCATCTGCAAATCAAAAAGAGATAGTGGGCGACGTTATTCTCAAAGGTAAAAGGCAGTATTGGGGCAAGGACAACATTCATTACCATCATGGTATGAAAGCGGGAGAAAATACACTCAATGCACATTGCGCGCGTATCGTTTTATCATGCGCACTTAAAGGGTATGACGAAAGCGAGTTTTTAACTCAATATATTAGCTTTATGCGCGCTGATGAACCCAAACACCCTGACACATACGCTGAGTCTTATCACAGAGGTTTTTTTGCAAACTTAGAACAAGGTACACCAGCACACAAATGTGGGGCGATTACACATGATACGGCTTCAATAGGCGCTTTTGTGTCGGTAACACCTTTGGCGGTAGTAGAAGCAAGCAAAAGCACAGCCCTTGAGGACATCAAACGCCTGTGTCGTAGTCACCTTTATTTAACTCACCCGGATGAGTCTTTAGCATCGGTGTGCGATTTCTATGTTGAGTTAATCTACAAATTAGTGCATCGCGAAGGTGAATCACCCAAGGCCATTTTAGAAGATATTGCCCGTAAATCTGCGCACATGAATTTGGCTGCGATAGCGGCAAAAAACAAAAGCGATATCGAGATTGTCGGGCGTATGTATTCGCCAGCGTGTTATATCTCAGACGCGTGGCCCGCCGTTTTGTACTTCGCTTACCGTTATGCTGATACGCCTAAGAAGGCGTTGATTGCGAACACCAACGTGGGGGGCGACAACGTGCACCGCGGTTTTGTATTGGGGGCCATAATGGGGCTAATTCAGGCGACAGAAATATCCCAATGGTTTAGTGAATTAGCTGACAAAAAGGACTTGGAAGCGCTAATTAACCTTCTTGATGAACGGTAACTAAGACACAAAAGTCTGGTAGACCCAGTCGCAAAATGAGCAAATGGCATTCACTGTCCGGTAGCGTATTCGCGCAAAAGCGCCTTACAACGCTACCGTTTCCCCTGTTCTCGCCGCCTTAAATATAGCGTTCACAATGCGGATATCGGCCAGACCTTCATTGCCAGTCACCATAGGTTGTCGTCCATTTAATATGGCCAGTGCATCGTTATCCATTTGCAGTGTTTGCTGCATACCGTTTATAGGAGCCAGCGTTTTTCCATCAGACGTGGTGCCCGTTACCCCGCTGTAGCTCTGCATGGGTTTAAGTTGATACCAGCCCTTTTCACAATCAGCTTTAAAATGGTTAAACCCTTTCACTACACTGGTACCGCAATCGGCCACTAGTCCGTCGCCAAAATCCATCGTAAACAAGGTCGTTTCATCAACCTCAGTAAACGTCTCTGGAAAGCGCTGTGGTGTATGACTTCCCGTTACCGCTAATGGCTCACGGCCCGTTAAAAAGCGTGCGCCGTTTATCGCGTAAACGCCCATATCATAGAGTGCACCGCCGCCCATGTGCTTTTTCATTCGCCAGTTGTCAGGCGCTCTTCCTTGTCCTGCATAACCAGCGAAGCTCGATACCGCGGTCAAGTTTCCATACGGCTTGGTTTCAAGATACTGATGAAAAGTGCGAGTATTGGGTTCGTGCTGCATGCGATAGCCTATCGACAACTGCACGCCATTTTTGTTACACGCATCTATGATAGCTTGGCATTCCTCGCTATCCATGGCCATTGGCTTTTCACACCACACATGCTTTCCGGTATTTGCGGCTTGTACCGCAAAATCCTTGTGTGTGCCAGTAGGCGTTACAACGTAAATAACATCAATATCGTCATTATTCGCAACATCTGCCATGGTGCTGTACGTGTACACATTACTGTCTTTAATGCCGTACTTTTGCTGCCACTGCGGGATCTTACTCTCGCTCCCCGTGATTATCCCCCGTAATTCACAGTGTTTAGTGTCCTGTAAGGCAGGGGCGAGTAAATTTGTGCTGTAATTGCCCAACCCTAACAGCGCCACGCCTATTTTCTTTTTCGAAGGCTGTGCCAGTAAATAAGGACTGTGCGCAACCAGCAAACCTGAACCTGCCAATTGAAGGAAGTGACGACGAGTAATGCGGGGCATTAGTACTCTCCATTAAGAAATTAATCCGTGCAAGGTTTTAGTAGTACCTTTCTTACTCAGAAAGATCACAACACCGTTGCGATATTATCGAATGTGTTACCTGTAACACCATCGAAGGTTTATAGCTGACAACCAATACAGCTTTAAAGCTCTATGGCGCATCGTGCCGTTTGGTAACGCGAAACGATTTACAACAAAATCAGACGAAAAGCAGCTCACTTTTATCGACAACATAATTTACTGTTTGCGCTTTGCTCGCCAAGCTTCTGCCACGATAGGTTCAAGGTCGCTCAAATCCAAAGGTTTAACAAGGTGATGGTCAAATCCAGCTTCTTTCGAACGCTGGATGTGCGATGGTTGTCCCCACCCCGTTTGCGCCACAAATACAGCGTCAGCTAACGCACGATTTTGACGAAGTGCCGTACATAATTCGTAACCATTCATACCCGGCATGCCGATATCCAACAACACTAAATCGGGCGTGAAAGACGCGACAGCCTTTAATGCGGATGGCCCATCTTCCACTACTTGAACCTGACACCCTTTTGCCTCCAATATCCACCCCATGGTAATAGCGGCATCTTGATTATCATCGGCAATTAAAACGTTGAGCTTTTCAGCGGTAGCGCCTACCACGTCACGGGCCTTTTCCGGTTTACTGGCTAATTTGGGTACTTTACTTAAAACGGGTAAGGTAACGATTTACGTTAAGCAGTACAAAGCGACTTCTCTAGCGCTGTGGTAAGTGAACTTAAATGATTAAATTTTCGTAACACTTACGCTATTACTAGTAAAAATTTTACCAAGTTTACTTTCTACCAAGGCTAAGACATGGACAACGCTGGCTCGAATCAAGATAAAGGGAACGCAAAGTATGCTGGGAAGTTCCCCAAAATAGCCCAACAAACCAGACTGCTAAATATTCTTGTGATTTTTGCTGTCATTTATACGTTGTACCTTGCCAAGTCTTTACTTGTTCCTCTTTTCTTTTCCGCCTTTGTAGCTTTGCTTTTAAGCCCTCTTGTTGCATTCGCACGCAAGTTATTCATACCTCGCACACTGTCAGCAGGAGCCCTGATTGTTTTGCTGGTCGCGCCGTTTACATTTTTAGGTATAGAGCTTGCTGAGCCGGCAGAACGCTGGATGCAATCTCTCCCCAAAATTGCTGCCGAGATATCCAAAGAAATTGAAGAGATAAGCAGCAACATCGACGCTTATGCAACGCCTCCAGCTGAACCCGTTGAAAAAGAACGTTCATTCTTTAGCTGGTTTGGTGACGATGAGAAGTCACCTGAACTTTCTCCACCGCAAGACAACACAAACTCTGTGACAGACAAAATTAAACAAAGCGGAATAGATATTGGGCTCACACTCTTCAGTAACGCGCCATTTTTACTGGCGCAGGTGCTCGCCTGTATCGTTTTAATTTTCTTCTTGTTGGTTTTTGGCCCCAACCTATTCAATGTTTTTGTAAGAGACTTCCCTATTGTTACCAACAAGCGACGAACGCTGGTGTTGGTAGATCAAATTCAGCGGGAGCTGTCTTCGTATATCGTCACCATCAGCATCATAAACTCTTGCTTAGGGTTAGCTACAGCTGGCGTGTTTTACTATTTAGGAATAGACGATGCGTTACTTTGGGGAGCGCTGGTTGCGCTGATGAACTTTGTCCCTTACTTGGGTGGTGTGGCGAGCTGCGTGGTATTGCTGGTAGTTGGGCTTGTGCAGTTTGGGCTTACCAGCAGTGCGTTTCTGCCTGCGGGTCTGTTTTTAGTATTGAATATTATTGAATCACAACTCATCACGCCTGCGGTGCTAGGAAGAAGTATGCAGCTTAACCCGTTAATAATCATAATTTGGATAGCAATAACGGGTTGGCTATGGGGTGTGGTAGGCGTTTTACTCGCCGTGCCTATTCTAATGTGTTTTAAGATCATACTCGAGAATCTGAGCGTATTTGATCACTGGATAAGACTTCTCGAGTCAAAATAATTTCACTCTCTTCGCCCCCTCAACCACGTTGCATGGATAGCAGCGTGTGCGGACTTTTACCTAAAATCTAGGCACAAAGCACGATAGTCCTCTTCAAATAAAAGACGAAGTGCATATTTTAAAGGAACATATCCTGCCTTTTTAAAATGAAAATAGTTATCATATTCGTTGTCTTTTGATTTTTGGAGCTCCCATGAATTTGCTTAAAAGTGCCTTGGCCGTGATGTTCGGCCTGTCGTGTGCAGGCGCGCCTGTATATGCACAAACAGAAAATAATAATAATGATGACATTGAGCATATTACTGTTGATGCATCTCAGGTTGAATTACGAGATAGCTTTGCAGGAGGCCAAGTATCTCGCGGTGGGCGTGCGGGTATTTTAGGTAATCTCGACATGATGGACTCTCCATTCGCAAGCACCAACTTTACCGCAGACATCATAAGGGAACAGCAAGCAAGAAGTATCGCCGATGTGTTGCAAAACGATCCGGTGGTTCGTGTGGCAAAAGGCTTCGGTAATTTTCAAGAGCTATACGTAATGCGCGGGTTTCCCGTTTATTCTGACGATATGACTTACAACGGATTGTACGGTGTTTTACCTCGCCAATATGTTGCTGCCGAGTTGTCAGAACGCGTTGAGGTTTTCCGTGGCGCCAGTGCATTTCTAAACGGCGCAGCACCGGGCGGGAGCGGCTTAGGTGGTTCGGTAAATATAGTGCCTAAGCGCGCGGGCGATGACCCATTAAACCGTGTAACGCTTGGATACGAGTCTCAAGGACATTGGTATGGCGCAGCAGATGTAAGCCGCAGATTTGGCGACGACAGTCAAAGTACCGGCGTAAGAGCAAACTTTGTACAACGAGGCGGCGAAACAAGTATCGATAACCAAGATCGTGAATTGAGCGTTGCTGCTATTGGCATTGATCACGGTAGCGATAACTTCCGTCTTTCTTTGGATTTGGGCTACCAAGACCATCAGGTTGACTCACCACGCCCTGCAGTCACTCCTGGCAGTGCAATTCCAGAAGCGCCTGACAGCGACACCAATTTTGCCCAAGAATGGACTTACACTAACGAGCGTCAATTTTTCGGTGCGGTTCGTGGAGAATACGATTTTACCGACAACATCACTGCATGGGCGGCGTATGGTTTCAGATCGGGTGAAGAAGATAATGTCTTTGCTAACCCAAGACAGGCAGAAGCAAATGGCGACTTTTCCGCTTACCGTTTTGATAACGTTAGAAATGATGAAATTCGCTCAGGTGAAGTGGGCCTAAATATCGAATTCAAAACCGCAAGCGTTGGACACACGATCATTACGTCTGCATCAACGTTTTCTCTAGAATCTGAAAATGCCTATGCGTTTTCTGATTTTAGCGGCTTTGCTGGAAATATTTATAATCCGGTAACAGCAACCATGCCCGATGCTGACTTCTTTATTGGTGGCGACCTTAGCAACCCACTAATTACAGAAAAAACAGACCTTTCTAGTTTTGCTCTTGCAGACATGATTTCGTTTAACGATGGAAAAATTCTCTTAACCCTTGGTGGCCGTGTTCAAAACATTGAAACCCGCACCTTTGATTACAATACAGGTGATGAGTTGTCAGGGTACGACGAATCTCAATTCACGCCGGTTGTGGGCATTGTTTATAAATCGTCAGAACAGGTGTCTTATTACGCCAACTATATCGAGGGGCTGCTTCCTGGTGAGGTAGCGCCTGCATCAAGCGGTGGTGAACCAATTGAAAACGCGGGTGAAGCTTTTGACCCATACAGCGCCGAGCAAATAGAAGTAGGTGTGAAATATGATGCTGGCCAATACGGTGGTTCATTGAGTGTTTTCAACACCTCAAAGCAAAGCTCAATTATTAAAGACAATGTTTTCAGTACCGATGGTGAACAGCAAAACCAAGGGCTTGAGTTAAGCGTATTTGGCATGCCAACTTCAAATTTACGTGTTTTGGGCGGATTCACTTGGCTCGATGCGGAAATGACGAAAACTCAAGACGGTACACTAGATGGCAAAACGGCCATTGGTGTTCCTGATTTACAAGCTAACATTAATATTGAGTGGGATGTTGATGCCCTTCCAGGGCTTACTGTCGATGCACGTGCGGCCTATACATCGAAACAATATGCCAGTGCCGATAATAGCCTTGAAGTCGATGCATCCAATCGTTTCGATTTAGGCGTTCGTTACAGCTTCTTTGCAGGAATGACCGACATCACACTTCGCGCTCGTGTAGATAACGTCTTTGACAATAATTACTGGGCGTCGGTAGGAGGCTTCCCTGGCTCAAACTACCTTGTATTAAGTGAACCTCGGACATTCAGACTGTCTGCTTCATTCAATTTTTAACGGATTAAGTTATGCTGCTGTCAATCGCTGCCTTTTTAGGCAGCGCATTGGCGATAGGTTTGTTTTACCGCGCTTGGCAAAGCACACAGATCGCCTTTAAACGTATATCTAAACTCTCGGCATTGTTGTTAATGCTGGCGAGTTTAAGCCTTTGGGTTACAGAGTACGGCCCTGAATTAGGTACCTGTTACGCAGTGGTCGCTTTCTCGTTACAAGCATGGAGTTGGATTTATCTCGCCCGACAACGAATAAGTAAAGATGTAAAACGCGTCAATTTACCGTTCGCATCTGGATTGACTACCCCGTCTACCTCTATTGCTTTTAACGCCCTTGTAAAACTACTTGGCAGTGTGTTTTTAAGTGCTATTTGCGCCATGTTAGTTACTGTAGTGTGGACAACAGCACTTAGCATGAGCAAAGTGAATCAGATTGCACTTGGAATTTACACCATGCCTCTTTTATGGGGATGTGGCGCATACTGGCTGTGTGCAGACAGTAAACTATGGCGCCCGGTTGGGGTGTTGAGTGTACTTAGCGCGTTAAGTTACTTCTACTTGTATAGTATATAAAATGAGTATTTCTATTTCTCCCAGCGCAAATAAAAGCGCCTTAAAAAGTCACGCTTGGTTAGGACTAGCCGTTAGTGTATTGATGTATTGGGTGTGCTTTTCAGGCACTTTATCTGTTTTCTCTCAAGAACTTCTGCGGTGGGAACAACCCCATATTGCAGATAATCTAGATTACACCCCTGGCAGCATTCAAAATGCTTATGAACGCTTTCTCACAATGAAAGAGGGTCAAACACAGGGAAACATTGTCATTCGCTTGCCTACGCACGATTTGCCACGCGCACGCATTAGTGCAGACGGTGAGTATTGGAATATTTCTCCAACCGGCGAATTAAGTGAACCATCCACAACACCTATTACTGATTTAATCGTTGATTTACACACCGCTCTTCATTTGCCAGAAGACATCGGAATGATGGCCGTCAGTGTATTGGGTGCTATTTTGAGTGCATTGATTATCTCTGGCATTGTTGCTCACAGACGTATTTTTAAAGATGCCTTTCGCTTGCGAACAGGTAACAACGAGCAACTTACACAAGGCGACTTACACAATAGAATGAGCGTGTGGGGCTTGCCTTTTCACTTGATGATTGCACTAACCGGCGTTTATTTTGGTTTAGCATCGTTTTTAACGTCCATTTATGCCGATACCTTATATGAAGGAAACAAGCTTGATCTGTTTGCCGACATTTATGGTTCATCAATTCAGCTTGAACATCAGCCAGCCATTGCGAATATAGAAAAAGCGCTGACCGACATAATGAAAATGGAGCCCAATACCCAGCCCATTTTTGTTACTTTGGAAAACGCGACCAAAGACAATCAGTATATTTTGCTCGGCTCTCAGCACTTGGATAAGCTCATTTATTCAGAACAATACCGCTTTGATGCCAGTGGACAATACATCGATAAAGTCGGTTATTCAGATGGTGATGCTGGCCAACAAGCGATATTTTCTGTATATCGCATACACTTCGGCCACTTTGGTCCAGAAGCAATGAAGATATTCTTCGGATTAATGGGGTTCGCGTTAACCATTATCTCTGTTACCGGCATAAATTTGTGGCTGGCAAAACGCGCTAAGCAAGATGCCTTAAACCAGCTTTGGCTCGGTTTTGTGTGGGGCACGCCTATCGCATTTATTTGGGCTGCATTGTTAGAGTTAACGCTGGCGCTGCCCACAAAACCTGTTTTCTGGGTAACATTGACAGCTATTCTTATCGCTTCACTAATGCAAAAAGTGCTTATGAAAACTCACTTGGTGCTGTTGAATTGTCTCGCCGCCTTGTTAGTTGTATTGGCCATTACTCACTTTGCTGTTCACTACCCTAGTTCGTTAGTCATGAACTCGCTCATTATAGACAGCGCGTTTATCGTTTTTGCCCTGTGCGTATGGCGCTACCTATATTCTAGGTTGAAGAAAGGCTGGAACATTTAGCTCAAGCAGATGAAGGTTAAGTTTGAGTAAAAATTAGCATTTTTACATAGTCTAAGTCTGAGCATAATTGATATTAAAAAGCCTTCCGTGTGGAAGGCTTTTTGCTTTTGAAGTCTGTTGCGAAACACCGCTGGCACACTTAATCCATCATCATCATTTAATTCAAGTGGCTCCCTAACTGCCAATGATCCAGCTTTGACAAAGAAGTCTTGTTATCAATGCATCACTTGATTTGCAAACCATTAACTTTGATAGCGTCACAAACAATGCCAGAACTCTTAGATATCAATACAAATCTTGCCGAAGTGTTTGCCATTAACCTCATATTCAAACGCTTTAGCGAGTTCATCGAGTGAAAAACTTGTATCAATTACAGGCTTTATTCCGCTCGCCTCTAGGGCATTTACGAAGTCATTTTGATGCTCCCTGCTCCCAACAATAATCCCTTTAAGATTGATCTGCTTTGCCATCAGCGCTGCTGTTGGAACATCTCCTTTCACGCCGGTCAATACGCCAATAAGGACAATATTTCCATTCACACGACACGCATTGATTGACTGTGCTAAGGTAGCAGGCCCTCCCACTTCCACAACGTGGTCTACACCTTTCTCTCCGCTCCACGCGTTAACCGCACTCCCCCACTCGGGTTCTGCTTTATAGTTCACGATGAAATCAGCGCCAAGGGCTTTAGCCTTTTCAAGCTTTTCATCCGAGGAGGAAGTGATAGCAACGTATGCCCCCATCGCTTTGGCTATTTGAAGTGCGTATATTGAGACACCGCCAGTACCTAGCAACAGCACCTTGTCGCCAGCTTTAAGCTTACCCTCAACAACTAATGCTCTCCACGCTGTTAACCCTGCCGTTGTAATTGTGGCGGCCTCTGCATGGCTCCATCCTTGTGGAGCTTTAGTAAACCATGTGGCTGGTCGAACGACATATTCTGTTGCGTATCCGTCAAGGCCATCACCAGGCGTTCGACTGAAATCGCTACACCTAGGTTCACCGTTCAGCCAATCCGGAAAAAATGTCGACACAACATGATCGCCCTCCTCGAACTCATCAACGTCCTCACCAACTTGAGTAATGATGCCAGAGCAATCAGACAGGGGTACACGATTCTGCGCCGTAGGAATAGTGCCATTAGCAACACTAAGGTCATGGTAATTCAATGAACTCGCATGAACACGTACTTTAATTTCTTTACTTCCAACTGTTTGAGGCTCGTCAACGTCTGTCGTCTTTAATCTTTTAAGCCCTTCATCATGGGTTCCAATAACAACTTTTCTCATGTACGGATATCTCTTTAATTTTGATTAGTAATATACGTAAACGATTCAAATGAGATTACTGAAGGTTTTTATCTGAGATAAATAGTAAATGTAGCTCCTGACTTAAGGGAACATTTTGTACTCATTGTTAATTCCGTCTCTCCCTTTATCTTTAATTGTCTAGCACTGTTTCTAATTGAGCTGTGGTCGGAAGCCCCATTTGTAATTTCACAGCACCAGACTCATCCCTAAAATAAATGGCAGGCGTAGCGGAAAGGCTCAGTCGTCGCATAAGCCTGTGGTTGTCATCAAGCTCCTTTTTCACCTCTGGTGTCGGGTTATTCAAAGGCTTAAGCAGCGCTAATTGACCAGCTTCATGGTTGTGAAGAATCTCACTAGGGTTTTCTGCGCTAAGAATGGCTGCAGATTTTCCATAACTATCAGCCTTCAATATACCGACCAGGATATGCCGAATTTGAACATTACCGGCGTCAACCCACGGTCGGGCCTGCTGCCAAAACTTTTGACAATAAGGGCAGTTCGGATCGGTAAAGGCATAGACAACTCTACTAGCATTAGGGTTACCATCTAAAACCCAACTCGACTCACTCAACTGCTGCCATATTTTTTCGCTTTGCGCACCGTTTATGTAGTTATTTAATTCGTTAGCTCCAACATCTTGTCCGTTTGCGTCGAACATTTTTCCAGCCAACATATACTGACCATCTTCCGTGACATAAACCGTGATTGCATTACCTTTGAAGTCAATGACATAGCCTGTCATTTGGGATGGCGCATCAAAGCGACTTATCACCTCTCCGCCTTGCTTTTCAACGATGCTGAGAGGCTTTGGAAGCTCACTATCAGTGGCGAATGATGAGCTAGAGAAAGCTAACATCCAAGAGACTACTTTTAGCATTCTTATTCCTTGAGGTACTTAATTTACTTGAGAAGAGGACGGAGGTAATGCTGAAGGCTAGCCTCAGACAGCTCCCCCATGTGGCGGTCAACTAACTCGCCTTTTGCATTGAAAAATAACGTAGTTGGCAGGCCATATGCGCCAAAGCTTTTTGAGATATTGCCTGCAAAATCAAAGTAAGTATTTTCAAGGTCAACACCTTGGCTCATTAAGAAGCGTTCTGCTTTCGTGGGCGCTTCGCTTTGATTGATAAAAATAAATTTTACGTCTGACTGCGTTTGTTGTGCCCGCGCTAAAACGGGCATTTCGCGGCGACACGGAGGGCACCATGAAGCCCAAAAGTTGATGACGACAGGTTTACCGATATTTAGCTCTAGTGATTGATACTCGCCACTTGAAGTCTGAGCATTGATATTTAGCGGACTAGGAGAGGTATTATATAAGGTTTGAATTACAACTAGTGGAAACAACGCAGCCGCGGTGATAGCCCCAGATTTAAGATAAAACGACATAAGCTGACGATGCTTTTTTGCTCTAACCAAAAGAACCGTTAGGCCCGCAAACCATCCAGAATAGCTATTGAAACCACCATCTCTAATATTGAGTACGGAAAGCCAGTCTTTTTGATAAATCTCCCACAAATCTATGACGAAGATTAAACGTGCCACAACTAGCCCTGCTGCGATAGACCAGAATATAGTGTCAGTAACTTCGTTCTTCTGCTTACTGGCTCTTGCCAAATAGCCGACAAGGCTCCAGAAAATAATTACACCCGCAATAATTAATGCGGTGCTGGTCATCATAGCGAAAGGGCCTAAATTGATCGTATTCACGTTAAATGCACTTAGTAAGTTTGAGCTGGTAAACTAATTACCAAAGATTAATTTAATATTAATGTTCACCCATTAGCTTCTACGCATCAAACCGCTTTGTGAAAAACTATGAATATTCTTCTCGTTGAAGACGACCTCGTTATTGCAGACGCAGTATGTGTTTACCTTCAAAGCAAACTCATGCAAGTCACCCACGCCGTCACGTTAAGTGAGGCTAAGCACTATGTATCAATCAACCAGTTTGACGTGTGCTTGTTAGATATCGCACTACCCGATGGAAGCGGACTGGAATTGTTATCGTTAGTCAGGAAGAAAAAGCTGCCAATGGCAATCATTCTTTTAACGGCAAGAGATGCCATTGAAGATAAGGTGACGGGGCTCAACAAAGGCGCAGATGACTACGTGACAAAGCCTTTTGACTTTGAAGAGTTAATTGCGAGAATTTACAGCGTAACGAGAAGACAAGATCAGCATTTACACGAGATATTGAAGTTTGAAGAGCTTACGTTTGATGCTAAAGCCAAACGCGTAGAAGTGCGCGGCGAACAGTTATCCTTATCTGCATGTGAACTGAAACTTCTGTATTTATTCTTATCAAACCCAGGCAGAATTTTAAGTGAAGCACAGCTTAAAGACTACTTATATGGCGTCAACGATGATGTGAATAGCAACGCCTTAAACGTGCATTTGTTTAATCTTAGAAAAAAAGTAGGTAAACATATCATTATCACGGAACGTGGTCTGGGCTACCGCCTCGCTCATCAGCAGGAATAAGAAACATGAGTCTTCGACTAAAGCTCATCGCAATTATTGCTCCTGTATTTTTTGTCTTGTGGCTAACAGCCAGTTATTTCTCTATTACCCAGCTGAAAAGCGAGATAAACCAAGCCATGGATAGCCGCCTTGCCTCCACAGCAAGAATGATGAATAACCTTATGCTGTCCGACCAAAATTCAGTGGGCAACTTGGGGCTTTCCCCAAACGGTACGTTCAACGATGCGGGCACCTTAAAAGGCCTTGCCTGTAAGATAAGCGCGTTAAATGGTGAAATTATTGCTAATAGCCACCCTCAAGAGCTAACACTACCTGATACGCTACCATCGGGACTTGATACCGTTATTGTTGAAAACATCGAGTGGCGGGTATTTTCTTTAAAAACAGAAAAGCACACCATTTCTATCGCTGAAAAGCTTTCTGAGCGACATGCAATATTTGTCCAGATGGTAATCGTCAGCGCCCTTCCAACACTCATTTCCCTCGTGGTTTCGCTGCTTGTGATCTGGTTTGCCTTAGGAAGAGAGTTGAGGCCGCTTCAGCGACTAAAAGACGCCATCACCAATCGCTCACCAAACGATTTAAATCCAATTCGGTTAAGGCATAACCTGCAAGAAATTACTCCCCTAATTGATAGCCAGAATCAGTTGTTCACCAAGCTTGAAAACGCTATTGAAAGGGAAAAAGCGTTTACCGATAACGCTGCTCATGAATTAAGAACACCTTTGACGGGCATTATTAGTCAACTACAGGTAGCAAAAGTCACGCAAGGAGAAACGCAACAGCGTGCCATTGAGAAGAGTTTATTTAGTGCACGTCGCTTGCAAAGCTTATTAGAAAACTTGCTGTTGCTGGCAAGAGTAGACAAAGCGCCAATTGAGCAGCATGTGCAACCGTGGGAACTGTCTAAAGAACTTAGCAACCTGCTGACAGAGTTAGGCTGTGAAAACAACGACATTCAGGTTCATACCAATGTTTCAAAACGACTATCACACATCCCCGTATTCGCATTCACTATTGTCATGAAAAATCTAATAGATAACGCCCGTCAACATGGTGTTAAAGGAATGCCGATTTCAATAGTCATTGAAGAAGACGACAACGAGTTTGTTATTCGCGTTTCCAATCATGCAACGCTTAATACTGAAACGCTAGCGTACATGACAAGACGATTTTGGCGTGAAAGTCATTCACAAGGAAACGGGCTTGGATTAGCGATTGTGAACGCACTGGTAGAAGCGCTGAATGGAACATTTAACGTCAATTACGAAGGTGACCAGCTACACGTAATGATCACCTTCCCAACTTCGCCAAATACCGAGTAAGGCACACCGAATCTGTGATTGAGCGAAAGCTTCTTTTTAGCTCAACGAGCCCGTCTAGCCCAAACACGGTTCGGCTACATTTTGCTGCTGGGCATGTATTGTAAGCTAGTCGGCGCCAAGGATAGTCACTACCGCCGCGCCCCCCAGACCTATGTTATGCGCCAGAGCAAGCTTTGCATTTTCTACCTGTCTCTGCCCTGCTCTGTTAGTTAAATGCCACGATAGTTCAACACACTGCGCTATACCCGTCGCCCCGATGGGATGGCCTTTTGACATCAAACCACCTGACGGTCCAACAACGTATTTACCACCATAGGTATTGTCTCGGTCAATGACGAGCTTTTCAGCTTCACCTTCAAGGCACAACCCAAGTGCTTCATAAGTGATAATCTCATTCGTTGTGAAGCAATCGTGCAGCTCTATTACATCTATATCGTTTGGAGAGACCGCTGCAGCCTCGTATGCCTTGTGAGATGCTATTTTTGTCATCTCACTCCCCACCGCTGAAATGGGGTCACGCCAAGAATCAATAGTGTCCGTAGCCATTCCTTGTCCAAGAATAGACACCGCATTTGTTATGCCGTGTTTCTTGGTAAATGTTTCACTACACAACACAACTGCTGCAGCGCCACAGGTAGGTGGACAAGCCATTGTTCGCGTTAAATAGCTATCGAAAATCACCTTGTCTGTTAGCACTTCTTGCACGCTAAGTGGAGAAGTAAACAAAGAAAAAGGGTTGTTGATAGCGTGCTGTCGAGACTTAACCGAAACTTCAGCAAAAAGGTTTGGGCTTACACCGAATTTTTCCATGTAGTGCTTGCCAGCTGAACCGAACGCTCTCAACGCGATAGGAGCTGGAGGCACATCAAACTCATCATAAACAGGCGTGAAACGGTCAAACGGACTTTCTCTGTCCTGCCAATGACTGCCCAAAGCTCCCGGCTGCATCTCCTCAAAACCAAAAGCTACAGCGCAGTCGACCTCTCCGGAAAGAATTGCTTGTCGGGCAAGATAAATAGCACTGGCTCCACTTGCACAATTATTATTTACATTGACAACTGGCACGCCAAGCTGTGCCACGTCGTAAAAAGCGTGTTGGCCACAGGTGCTGTCACCATAGATATAAGATGCGAAAACTTGCTGAATATGCTTTTTATCAATATCTGCATCTTTAAGGGCTGATTCCACGGCATTCGAAGCCATAATGCGATAGGGTAACTGGCTACCTGGCTTAACAAACTTCGTCATGCCGGCACCTATAATTTTAACGTTGTTCATGTCTGTCTCTGTCAATATTTGTCTCGGGCGACACTGATAATAAGACTTGAACAATTTAAAGCGTATTATTTCGTTCAACCTGCTACCAGAGGCCTTTGCTCAACACGTTAAGTATTGAGCACACGCCCTAAAAGTGCTCGCGATTCTCGTAATAATCTTTGCCGTTTAGGTCTTCAAAAAGTACGGTAATGTCCGTATGTTTTCCTACGAACGGACGAAGCGCTTCATCGATAAGGTTAGCTACCGCAGTTTTGGAATCTTGCCCGCGATCAAACCACAACACTTCTATGAAAGGATAGCCTGATGAGGCTCCACCAGCCGCAACAAACTGACTCGCAATATGCTCTACCGTGAAGTGATCGTTGGGGGTATCAGTGAGCTTCGCAAACTGCTCAACAATATCCACTGCGACTTTCTCTAATACAGTTTGCTGAATACCTCTTGCGCGTATATGTGGCATTTTCTTGGTCCTTCTTAAAGCGCTCAAATTGTTGTTTATCATGTCTTTACTGACATCATATCACGCATTTTAAATCGCGAAACTAAGGGCTTGTTTCAGCACGCTTAAAGACTCCGTATAACATCGACAGATATATTATTTTGGGAATTACGGATAGTTAAACCGATATGGAATCGCGTACCACTACCTCGCGCCATAAGTGAGCGCAGTCTTCTATGAATTTTTTATGGATAGGATGAAGCTGATACTCATCTTGTGCTTCAACGCTTTCAAAAAACATAAGCTCAGAGACGTCAAAGGAATTATCGATAACATCCCGCTTGAGTGTATTCGCAGGCACGCCAATGTGGAGCGAGTGAACCTGTGGAATGGCGCGCAACGATTGTAAACCGTCAATAAGCTTTTGCTTATCTTCTGTCGACGCTGGGTCTTTTAGCCAGAAGTAAACCATGTGAAGGATAGGTGGTAACTCAGCGCTAGCACGGGGGTTTGCCTGTGCAGAAGCCGGCAATGCAGATAGTGAAGCTAGCGCTCCTGCGGTTGCTAAAAATTGTCTTCTTTTTGTATCTGTCATTGCCTTCATCCTTTTTTTATAACGGGTAAAAAAACTGAATTTCTACAATGACACTGGACGCGCATTGAAGCAATAAGAATCCGTTGATGAGTCATCTGTCACCTAACATTGCGCAGCGACATAAATTGCCATCTATTAACAAGGTTTTTGAACGCAATAATTCGCATCTTGGCAAGCAACTTGAAAGACATTTAAAAGAAACGAAATTTAAACACGTAAACAACGAGATTTTGACGCTATGCGCTTACCTACTAAACAGCTTATTAATAAGATCGAGCACTTATCTAACGGCCTAACGCCAGAACAACTGTCGAGTTTCCTAGATATTATTGATGCCATGACGGCATTAGTTGAAGAGGCGGGTGAGTTAAAAGGTGATTGCGACGCCAAAAGCAACAATGGTAATTCGGAGATATCTATACTCCACTAAGAAGTGTATTTATACGCCCCTACCTTTACGCAATAACATATACAAAAAGCCACTAATATTCGATTTTGATCATTTGCAGTTCGTTTATGTTCGTTTTATGATGATTTTCTCTTAATTGTACATTGGAAGCAGTTTAGATAAACGACTTACGACAAATGAGTTATTTAGCGTAATGATATAATCGCGCTCATTAGAAGCGGTATTCGCCTACATTTGCTAGCACGTAACTTTGTCCTCTTTTTTCTACTCATGCACTGTACGGGTTATAATAAAAAGGAAATCATATGTTACCTCTCTCGGAACCAACACTTGTCCGGCAGTGTATTGCTGAATTTGTAGGCACAGGCATTCTAGTATTCTTCGGCGTTGGCGCAGTGGCAGCATTGGTATTAACAGGTGCTTCCTTCGGCCAGTGGGAAATGAGTATTCTTTGGGGCGTGGGCGTGTCCATTGCCATCTATTGTACTGCTGGCGTTTCGGGTGCCCACATCAACCCCGCGGTGACCATAGCACTCGCAATGTTCCACGGTTTTGAAAAACACAAAGTCGCGCCCTACATAGCGTCCCAGTTTTTGGGAGCATTTTGTTCTGCAGCTCTTATCTACAGCCTATATTATCAACTTTTTGTTGACTATGAACTTGCGCACAACCTATCAAGAGAAAGCATAGGGGCACTCGCTACTGCGGGCATTTTCGCAACGTATCCTCACGAAGCACTTTCATTCTGGGGTGCCTTCAGTGTTGAATTCGTTATCACAGCAGTTTTAATGTTCGCAATATTGGCGTTAGGGGACGAAAAAAACGGCGCTCCGCGAGGAGCTATGAATCCACTCCTCGTGGGTCTTCTAATCGCCGTTATCGGCGCTTCTTTAGGGCCATTGACCGGATTTGCTATGAATCCCGCAAGGGATTTTGGACCGCGACTCTTTACCTATTTCGCAGGATGGGAGTATTCACTTTCCGGTGCAAAGGATATCCCGTACTTCATTATTCCTATTTTTGCACCAATATTTGGCGCTTGCTTTGGTGCGTGGCTGTATCCAACATTAATAGGCCATTCTCTTTCTCAAGAAAGTCATGGCTGCACTATTCCTAACGATTGCGAAGCTCCCGTGATAAGAAATACGTCTGAAACACGTATTGAGAGGGGCTAGGTTTATGTTAACAGGGTGAAGGTATGGCAGAAGAAAAGGTAATGAGAACACCGTTGGAATAATAAACTCCGGGCATCCTTCTATTCACTAAAATTATCGGCAATGAAGAAGCTAACTGTTGATATAAAAGCGGCGATAACCTATTTTACGCCGCGGTTAAACTTACAAAGAAGCATAGCGTGTGTTTTATTTAATAGCAGTTACTGTCCTGTGGGCATTTTCCTTTTCGCTCATAGGCGAGTTTTTGGCTGGCTCAGTAGACAGTTATTTTGCTGTTTTGACACGCATTGCGCTCGCCACACTGGTCTTCCTTCCTTTCCTTAGGCCAGCATTATTGAACCTTAAACAAAAGGTGATTCTGGCCAGTTTAGGTGCTGTGCAATTAGGGCTGATGTACATCTTCTTCTATCACGCATTTTTGTTTTTAAGCGTGCCAGAAGTGTTGCTTTTCACCATTTTTACGCCGCTTTATGTCGCCATTTTGAACGACGCCCTGTTTAAGCGGTTTACCCCGTTTTATTTATTGTGCGCACTTATTGCCACCGCAGGTGCAGCCATAATTCGCTTTGAAGGCGTGACTGATAACTACTGGTTTGGTTTTGCCATTGTTCAGGGTGCTAATCTTTCCTTTGCACTAGGACAAGTGGGTTATAAAAAGCTGACCTCGACTTTTACAGCTCAAGTACCCTATCACAACGTATTCGCGTGGTTTTATTTAGGCGCACTGGCTGTTGCCTTACCTGCGTTCTTCCTATTTGGCAACCCAAGCCAACTACCGCAGAACACCGAGCAGTGGGGAGTGCTACTGTGGTTGGGTATTGTGGCGTCGGGGCTTGGATATTACTTTTGGAACCAAGGGGCACTAGCCGTTTCTGGTGGTACGTTAGCTATTATGAATAACGCACTTATTCCAGCGGGGCTTGTGGTTAATTTACTGCTCTGGCAAAAAGACACCGACTTTTCTCGCCTGCTTCTTGGCGGTACCATCATTGCTATTGCACTTTGGATGTCCCATCAACACGCTAAGAAGCAGAAACAGTTATAAGCCTCAAAAAGGCCAAAGCTACGCAGGACTATACTCACTCACCATGGTGTAGTCTTTGCGTGGCCCATTGACCTGCCACGTAGAGCGCCACACAGGCCACGCTGTGAAGTCATAGCGCACCACGTAATTATCGTCGCCACATAAGTGCTCAGCGTTTGGGTTGGTCGCACTGAAAGAATGAAAATAACGTTCATCGTCGAACAACACTTCAAATAAACCAGTTTGAGGCTGCTGCCAGAAATACCGACGCTCTGCGGGCATTACGCTTTCGTTAGGCGCAGTTACTTCGCCTTTTTCGTAATACGCCAAGCCGCTTTTTTCTTTTTGTACACTGCCTTCCAGCCAGCTGAATTCAGCCTCGCCAGAAAAGGTAAATACATCGCCATTTCGCTGGATGATTTTGCGCGTTAGCGTCCATCGTCCAGCAAAATCGTCCGAGGTATGAGGAGAATTAACTGTCATTGCGCCGTCCTTACCAAAAATAGGTAACAGTGGCAGAATATTGGTCGCCGCGACCCGGCGTTCCTGGGATTTCTTCAAAGCGCTCATCCCACAAGTTATCAACTGCCAATACCAGACTTAACCCTTCAATCTGAGCAGGTGAATATGTGAAAGTGACATGTGAGAAAAACGCAGATTCGTCGCCGTTTCTAAGCGCATTGGTTTCTTGTTTCCGCCACTCGTTGTCAATGCGCACTTCAACCGTATCGGTTGCAAACCACACCAACCCAAGGGTGGCGCGATGCGGCGGATAGTTAAGCGCGTAAAAGCTCGCGTCTACCTCATCAATTCGATAGTCTTCAGACTTATCTAAATAGGTGTAGCTGGCCACCACATCTGCGCTATCAAAGCGTTTAATGGCAATCACCTCAACACCTAAGGTTTCGATATCAACCGGGTTTGCACTGCGAGCTGACGTAGCGTCGAAGCTATACGTCCAATCTGTCAGCTCGTTATCCCAGCGATAGAATACGGCGGTATCAACTTTGAAAGAGGATTTATCAAATGATGCCCCAAACTCTAGGTTTTTGCTGACTTCTCGCTGTAACTGGTTGTTACTTCTAAACAGACCGCTTGTGGTACTGCCGCCTACAGCAGTGTAGCCAGCCACCTGCGTCGCCTCTGCATACGAAAGATAGAGTGTACGCGAGGCATTGCTCCCTGCTTGGGTAAGCCAGCTAATATCGCCCACAAAAGACAGTCGGTCATCGTCGCGATTTGTATCGTCAAACGCCCCACCTAAACGAACGGTAAGCGATTCATTGCTGTTCAACTGAGTTCGATACTCGGGCACTACGCTTATTTTGTAGTAGTCGCGAGAGGTGAAATTGTTCTCTAGCGTGGTTGAGGTGATGTCGTCTGCAGTAAGCTGTGCTGCGTAGTTAATACCAAATTCTTGCGAAACATTATGAGTACCGGAAAACGCCAATGACTTAACTTTGGTTTCGTGAAACGCCTGAAACGCTTCAGGATTTTCACGTGAGAATACGTAATGGTCGTCATTCTCTCTGTAGTAAGCAGAGACCTCAAAGGTATTTTTCATGCTCTCTTCGCCGTAGCGCTGTTTGTGATTTAGCATGACCAAACGGGTTTGAATGTCTTCTGTCTCGTTTACATTAAAAGGCGTGTACAAGTTAGGCCAGCCAAAAAACTTTTGCTGAAAGCCATAAAACACGTCGGTTTGTGAGTCATTACTTGCCAGCTGAATACGCCCTGACGCGCGTTCGAAATTATGATCGCCATTAGCAATAGTGCCATCACTTTCAGAGCGAGAATACTCTCCTTCAACGCCAACAGACCAACCGGGTAAATCACTAAGCGCGTGCTTTACTGCACCGTGTACACGCTGCAAATTGAAGTTGTTATTACCTATTCCCACTGACACACTGCCTGCTGTTTGGATGGGACGCCAGCCGTAAGACACCGTACCTACAGAGCTATTTACGCCGTAAAGCGCGTTATCGACGCCCGTGAAAATACTCGGCTTCGTCAACATTTCTGGCGCAATCGGAATTTCAGCGAAATAGTGCCCCGTTTGCGGGTCGATCAGCGTTGCGCTTCCTATGCGAAAACCCGTGTTTTCGAATATACCGCCGCGAATAGTCACGTCAGCCTGCGCTTCTGCCATGTTCCTTGATTGCAAATCGACTCGCGGATCGTATTCTAAGTTAGATATAGGTGAATTAAACGTCCCTACCGGCTTGTTGTTCGCCGTCGCCGCCCCTTCAATCGTAATTTTTTCTACGCCTTTTTCGTTGCTGTCCACGCCAGAGTTAGCGTTTGATGAATCAACACTTTCAGCGGCCATGGCGGCAAAAGGTAAAGTACAAAAGAGCAAAGATAGGGTTGTGTGACGCATTCAGTGTCCTAGTTAAAAATTTAGGTTCAGCCTGCAGGCAAGAGTAATAAAAACGCGAAGTGTATAGCATTAGTAGACCGAGGAAAACGCTGCGCAGGTGAGTTTAGACCAGTAAGTTTATTTTTACTCACAGCTCTGCACATTTCCATTTATCAATATAAACAGCCTGTATGTATCTGTAGCAGCCCGCAATAATCATCAATCTCACCTTATTGTTTGCTTACCTTCCTTGCTAAAAGAAACGAGATAACATAACGTTCATGACCTCTGCAAAACCTGCCAAAGACACGTAATACCTTGCTTATGCTTGATATTAAAAGAAGGGATCTCGCGCTTCATCGATGCACTAGATTTTGCGCCCACCATTGTTAGACAAAACAACTCTGGCGGCATGTTCGATAGCTTTGCGATCCGAAGTTTTTCTGGCGATGAAAATAACCCATCGGGTTATCTAATAAACGGTTTCAACGTGCGTGGCTATAGCGGTAATAGAAGCACGGTTAACGTTCAAACCACAAAGATCAACACGCTCTAGAGTGTGTGACTCACAAAGATCCAAGTACCAACCGAAACAAGCACAATGCCACCAAATGTCTCTGCTCGCTTACCTATCAATGTTCCCATAACACTGCCCAACATAATGCCAATAGTTACCATAGAAAAAGTGGCTATCCCAATTAACGTCGCAGCAATAGCAATGTTCACGTCAATTAGCGCGAGACTTGCACCCACTGCCATTGCGTCGATGCTTGTGCCTAACGCAGTAATACACAACAAAATAAAGGATTGTTTTTGAGACGTCGACTCTTCTTCGGCAGGTTTCAGGCTCTCGAGTACCATATGAATACCTAAACCAGAAAGAATTATTAGCGCAATCCAATGATCCCATGCTTCAACGTATGAAGACGCCGCGCGACCAATGAACCAGCCTATAAATGGGGTTGTTGCCTCTATGAGTCCGAACAAAAGGCCAATTTTGAGAGCAAAACTTAGACGAGGGCGATTGATTTTGACACCTTTGCCTATCGCTGCGGCAAACGCATCTGTTGACATAGCAAAGGCTAGCAAGATAAGAGCGAAGATACTCATAGTTTTAGAACTCCGGTCAGGCTAATTGAGTCCACGACAAATCCGCACGCCTGACCTTTAAGCGTGGACTTATCGATGGTCTCGCCAACCAAGAGGTGTTTGTACCATGGTAATGTGACCAATTATGTTGATACAAACTTTTCCATTCGAAACGGAAACAGGCTACTCCCCAACCGAGGGCCCTAAGGTACTATAGCCGCTATAAACTAATCAAGTTGATTGCGACAAACTGTCCAACTTGAGATATAAATGACGCCATGTTCACGCTCTTTCGATTGCACATATTCCAACAGTGCTCATACACTCAATTTTATTAAGTGTCGGCAACCAAGTATTTTTTCAGCGTTACGCTTTGCGCCTCTCTGCTACTCATGGACTCCCTGAATAAGCCGTTGTCTTAGCGAGTTAACGATTTCATTGTTCATCCCTTTCCTCTGCCCGTACAATAGAGACACTTCGTTGTTGCAGCGCCAGTATTTCCGGCTCGCACTGTGTAATTCGACAACTCATTGCTAAAAGAGACTTTTTTATGAGAATTCTACTTTCCATTGCCTTCGCTACCATTCTTGCAGGCTGCGCTACTCTCTCTCAACTGGCGGTTTACACTGTATCTAATGCCGAGTTAGAACAAGTGCTTGACAGCCAAGTGAGTAAGCTGCAGAAGCAAACCTCACTTGCTGGTATTCCTCTTTATTTAGATGTGGAAGATATGACAGCAACCATAGGCCCAGATGGCAGAGACGTGGTTCAGCTAGGCGCTATTGCCACGGCGCGTATTAGTGCATTTGGGTTGAACTACCCTGCAAAAGTAAGTCTAGCTTTGGAAGGCACGCCTTATTACGACAGTGAAGAAAAAGCGATTTTTGTGCGCTCATTGTCTCTACTTGATAGCACAATTGATGCTGGCGGCTTTAAGGGTAATTTAGCCCCTGTAAGTGGCGAATTCATGCAGCTCATCAACGGCTATCTAGCCACTAACCCCGTTTATCGCTTAGACCCTGCGAACAAAGCAGTAAGCATGCTTTCAACGGTACCTTTACAGCTAACTGTAGAGCAAGGGCAGCTTGCACTTCGACCTAAACAATAATCATTGAAAAAACGTATGAAGTGTCAAGATTGTTAATGGTTAAAGGTGCAAAAGTAACCTGAGCCTCGATGCTCGCAAACAGATTTTCCCATTCAGTGAAATAGGCAGGCATAGTGACAGAACATATCAAAACACTAGATGAATTCGCAAAGCACGTAGATTACTCTTTGCTGAATACCCTTACCCCAGACCCGCAGTCGACGTGCGATGGTGACGACCATGACCCGCGCCAAGTGTTTTCAGGTCACTATGTGCCAGTTACTCCGACCCCATTAACTGCACCGACGTACGTTGCTCATAGCGAAACGCTGTTTGCCGAATTAGGCTTAGACGATAGCTTGGCAACATCTAAAGATTTCACCCAGCTGTTCTCAGGGGACATGTCGGATGTACCTGCACCAATGAACCCCTTCGGTTGGGCAACCGGCTACGCACTTTCTATTTACGGTACGGAGTACACACAGCAGTGCCCGTTTAGAACAGGTAACGGCTACGGCGACGGCAGAGCAATTTCTATCGTTGAAGCGGTATTAAACGGCAAGCGTTGGGAAATGCAGTTAAAAGGTGCGGGTCGCACGCCTTATTGTCGCGGCGCAGACGGGCGCGCCGTATTGCGCTCAAGCGTGCGCGAATTTTTAGTGCAAGAACACATGCACGCCCTTGGCATTCCGACCTCACGTTCGCTGAGCTTGTTTATGTCTGAATCAGACACGGTAGACAGGCCGTGGTATCGCGAAGGGTCTCATTCCTATGAACCTGAAGTGATGGTAGAAAATATAACGGCTATTTCTACCCGCGTGGCGCCCTCCTTTTTGCGCGTAGGCCAAATAGAGCTTTTTGCTAGGCGAGCTCGCTGTAACGAACACAGCGAAGCGTTAAACGAACTAGAAGCCATTGTTAAGCACCTTATTGAGCGAGAGTACTCAAGTGGTATTGACACAACCTCGTCGTTTGAAGAGCAAGTGGTAACGCTGGCTGCACTATTTCGAGACCGGCTAACGCGTCTTGTTTCTGGTTGGGTTCGAGTCGGTTATTGCCAGGGCAATTTTAATAGCGACAACTGCGCCGCAGGAGGCTTTACGCTGGATTATGGACCATTCGGCTTTTGTGAATTTTTTGAAGCAGACTACCAACCTTGGACAGGCGGCGGTCGTCACTTCTCGTTTTTAAACCAGCCCATTGCTGCGCAAAAGAACTTTGATATGTTCTGTCGCTCACTGATGCCGCTACTTGAAGGCAACATTGAACAGCTCTCTAAGCTTAACGAGATCAACGACGGTTTTTCTGGCGTGATGGAACGCGCCATGGAGAGTATGTGGGCAACAAAGCTTGGCATTGCCAGCTACAACCACGACTTGCTAATTAAGCTGCTGCAATTAATGCTGCGCACAGGCGTGGACTACAATCTGTTTTTCCGAGAGCTATCGTCAATGCCTGAAGATATGGCGAGCTTGACGAAAAGCTTTTACTACCCGCCTAAAGCAGAGGTCATGACAGAATGGGAAGCATGGCTACAAGCGTGGCGTGAGCGCATTGAAAAAGACGCCGAAACACAAGGTGATGTTACAAACGCTATTGCTGCTACCGCAGAGAATATGCGCAAAGCAAACCCTAAATTCACATGGCGCGAATGGTTAATTGTGCCTGCCTATAAAGCCGCAGAGAAGGGTGACTTTACGCCAATTCACGAACTTCAGAAGATACTTACTGCGCCTTTTGATGAGCAATCAAAAGAGGTAGAGAATAAGTACTACCAGCTGCGCCCACTTGAATTTTTCAGTGCGGGCGGGGTCGCGCACTACAGCTGCTCTTCGTAGAGCTTCGGTGCAAAAGACCTTTGCATTTTGTTTTAGCAAAGGTCTCCCTTGTTGCCGATATAACTACTTCAAATATACGGTTTTACCGGTTTTGGCACTTTCTCTAGCCGCATCAAGAATTTCTACTACCACCATATTGTTTTCCAGCGCAGATAGGTCATAAGGTGATATAGAAATTTCCTCGTTGATGAGTGCTTTGAAATAGTGGAAAGGGTCGTTATATGGCGCAGCTCGTTCAGGCAGGGTAAGTGTTGTTTCTTCAAAGTCGTCGTACCCTTTCGCAATGCGCATTCGGTAGTTATGACGATTGTCGGCATATACTGCGCCTGTTTCACCGTAAATTTCCATATCCTTGCGCCCTATTGGCCAGTTCCAAGACCCTTGCACAATGGCATTGGCGTTTTCATAGCCTAGAATAATGATAGATTCGTCATCTACCTGAGGGTTGTTTTCTGCTTGAAGCTGTTGAGTGATTGCCGTTACGCTCTGCGGCTTTTTCCCTTCCATCAGCCAAGTCATAAGGTTTGCACCATAGCAACCGAAGTCGACAATCGCGCCGCCTCCGTTTTGCTTTGGATCAACAAGCCAGTCTAAAAACTCACTGTTAATGCCAAGTTTCGCTGGCCCCTTATGACCATCGCGTACTATGACTTTGCGAATGTCGCCAACTTCGTCATTCTTTATTGCTTCATACGCTTTGTGATTGGTGGGATACCACGTGGTTTCATAGTTGGTGAGTAGATGAATGTTGTGCTTTGTGGCGAGGGCTTTCATTTCCGTTGCGTGTTCCATATTAATCGCAAGGGGCTTCTCAACCATAACGTGAACACCGCGCGGCGCCGCCTTTTGCACAACTTCTAAATGCTCGTAAATAGTACCAAACGCAGTGACCGCCTGAACGTCTTGTGCGGCGAACATGGCGTCCATCGAATCATACACTTTGTCCATGGAGTAGTTGTGCTGCGTGGCATAACGCTGAGCCAGATCTTTGTTTTGCTCAACAATGCCAACAATCTCAAATTGGCCTTGCTTTTCGCTTTCGAAAATCCAATGAACATGGGTGTGGGTTAACCCAACCACACCTATTTTTAGCTTATCCGAAGCGTGTGCACTGCCAAAAGACAACGCAACCAATAGCGCACTTAAAAACCTGCCCACCGTTCTTCTCATCTTTATTCCTTTAAATGTTTTTTAGACGCTACTAAAGCGCGTCAATCGATTCGCTAGGCTCAGTAAACCACACAGGGCCATCTTCGGTCATATAAAAGTGATCTTCTAAGCGAATACCGAACTCGTTTGGTACTACGATCATAGGTTCGTTACTAAAACACATACCAGATGCTAGCGGGTGAGGATTGTCTTTCACCAAATAAGGCCATTCGTGAATATCCATACCGATGCCGTGCCCAGTTCGATGGGGCAAACCTGGTAAGTTATAGTCTGGTCCTAAGCCATCTTTAGCTAAGCTGTCTCGCGCGGCTTTATCAACATCGCCACAGGGAACACCAACTTTTGCAGCGTTAAATGCAGCAAGCTGCGCGCACTTTTCGCTTTCCCATAATGCTCGTTGCTTATCGGTTGGCTCACCAAAACAATAGGTTCTCGTGATATCAGAGAGGTAGCCATGCACCTTACAGCCAGTATCAATCAATACTAAGTCGTTCTTCTTTAGTACTTGAGGGTCTTTAACGCCGTGGGGAAACGAGGTGGCTTTTCCAAAAAGTACAATGCAAAAATAGTTACCAGTGGCCCCCACTTTCTTATGTGCATCGTTAATAAATGCTTCAACTTCTGTCGTGGTAATACCTTCATAAAGCATACTGGCAGTCGCTTTGTGCACAGCTAGGGTCATGTCCATAGCGCGTTGAATAAGCGCGAGTTCACTTTCAGATTTGTGCATGCGACAGTGTGCTGTTACCTCTGCACCATTGATAATTTGCCAAGATTGGCCAAGCATCTTGTTCAAACCATCTACGATAAAAAACTGGGTCGACTCATCCACACCCAGTTTATCGCCTCCAGCGGTGTTTAGTTTATCTAGCATAGCTATGACAAGCGCATATGGGCTCTCGTGCTCTTGCCAGCCAATTATGTCGCCTTCCACTAATTTGCGTTCGTTTAAAGAGTCGATTTCAAAGGTAGGAGCTAGATATACAAGGTCACCTTTTGCAGGCAAGAGCGCACCGACTAAACGCTCACTGGCGTACCACTGCATACCTGTAAAATACGCTAAGTTAGTACCTGCGTTTAAGTAAAGCGCACCAATGCCATTTTCCTGCATATAATGCTGCGCCTTGGCAATTCGGGCTTTGTATTCAGAGAGCTCTATGGGGCGCAGATCGCCTGTCATGTTGACAAGGCTATCTAAAGCCTGCTGTGGTGTTTTTGTACCTATTATTTTGCCCATTTTTTTCGTCCCTACACTGGCGCAAGGCTGATTGTCTATTGGAATGATCATCAGCCCGCCTTAACTATGAATTTATTAAAACGGGCTCACTGTACAACATTCAATAGGAATGTCGAGATAAGCAGAGCTGGCTGGACCTTTTGTACTGCGTACTTAAAGATAAACACTCTCTTATGATTTGCAGCGCTTTAAAGCGCACTTTTCCACGCAGCCTCTGGAAGTAAGTACAAACCTTTCTCGCTTGTTGCACCTTCATTCACAATATAGCCGATGCCTGCAGCCATAACGGCCAAGGTTACGTCGAAGGCATTAATACTGTCACCATAGCCCGCAGTTAAGTTAAACATAGAGCCATCGGCTAGAAGATACAGTGTTTTATCGCCCAGTTTATAGGCATTTACATAAGGCATTGGCTCACTGTGAGTAGCGTTGTTTTTAAGGTAAGGCACATCAATTTCTTGGGCTACATGGCCTACGTTTAAAATAAACGTTCCGTCTTTCATGTTGTCTAGATGATTCGAATTCACCACGCCATACGCGCCAGTTGCAGTGGCAATAACATCAGCCTGGCTAGCAGCTTCATTTAAATCAACCACTGGCCAGCCGTCGTATTTCGCTTGAAGTGCTCTTGCTGGATCAAGTTCTGCAACTTGAACCTGTGCCCCGAACGCTTTAGCCGAGGCGGCAACGCCCTGCCCAACCAAGCCATAACCAATAACAACTACTACTTTCTCGTGCAGGGTTAGATGAGTGGTTTGGAAGAAGGTTTGCCATGCGCTTAAGCCCACCATGTGCCTGTTGTGAAGCCCTTCTTTTACTGGTAAATCATCCCAGTTAAATATTGGATAGTTTGGCGCCATACCGTTTAAGCGGTTGATGCCAGAGCCCGTTGCTTCTAAGCCCGATACAATGCTCGGTACTGGTTTATTTGCTTTAATATTTTCGTGAAGTCGAGTTGTCAGATCAGCGCCCATTTCACACAAATGGGTAGGTTGCCACGCCAGCGCTTTATCGAATGACTCAGACCAGTCAGCCTCGCTCATATCACGCCATGCATGGGCCGTTGCGCCTTTATCAACAAGGTAAGACACCACGTCATCTTGCACTGTAGTGGGGTTACACGTGGTAAGAAAAATGTCGCATCCTCGTGAAAGTAGCCCTTCAACCAAAGGCGCCATTTTCAAATCTAAATGCATGTTGCAAGCAAGTTTAACGTTCGACAGATCGGGAAGTGATGCAATGGCATTACGAGTGCGCGGCATATGAAGGCTAGCCCACGCCAACTCTGCTTGAAAATCTTGGTACATGAAAAGGATACTCTGAGAAAATAAAAAGCAGAATCATACGTGAGAATGCTGTATTTATAAATCAGCTAGATACTTTCCTGAATTTCTCCTCTCGGTTATTTTCTCTTATTCTGAATCTTCCTCCCAAACCACCACTTTGTTTCGACCTTTTGCTTTCGCTAGGTACAAGGCTTGGTCTGACTGTTTAATGAGAACATTGACATCCTCTTCGCCTGGCGAGGTTCCTGCCACACCTATACTTACTGTCACTCGTATGAATTTGTTAATGTCGTGGGTGAAAAGGTGTACGCGGAGATTCTCGGCAATTTGCTTGGCGTAATGCACCCGAGTATTGGGCAAAAATACCAAAAACTCTTCGCCGCCCCAGCGAAAGGTAATGTCAGAGCCCCTAACTTGCCCTTTAATTTCTTCAGCGACTTTTTTCAGCACCTTGTCACCCATGTCGTGACCATATTTATCGTTGATACCTTTAAACCAATCAATATCAATGAGCATAACCGACATGAACTTATTACTGCGCTTTCCCATCTCCCAAATAGGATAAACCAAGTCTTCAAAAGCTCGCCGATTATAGAGCGACGTAAGTGGATCGAGCCTTGCGTCACGCTCGGCGTTTCTGCGCGCTTGCTGTACTTGTTTGTAGTTAAATGCCAGTGAGATAGATAGCAAAGACATTTCCAACACCATACCGATTTCAATGCCTCTAAATGCCCATTTCGAGTATGGAATAAGCCCCCATGTAGCTAGACTCGACACCATCGCACCGCCGGTTCCGCATAAAATGGCTGGAAGGAAAAATTTAGCTAATGTGTCGCCATTACGGTAGGCAAAAATTCCTATCAACAACATCCAAATCGCTATTGTTGTTAAAACGGCAAGCTGCGACATCACCGCGAAAGTGCGACTTCCAATCAACACAATGATGACAGCGAGTGCGCCCAATGCGCCATAGATATACTTCCTACACCGATAGAGCTTTGGTAGATAGAGTTGGGTATTAAGAAACTCGATGGTGAATCTTACCGCACTGAACAAATACAAAAACATTAGCGCGGGCAAAAGCCACTGTTGAAGGAATATCGATTCTGACCAAAGCCACCAGAAACCATGACCGGTATATGTGAAGTTAAATAGTAAAAACGAGAGAAGGTATAAGGAATAAAGCAGGTAGCGCCGTTCTTTAAGATAGGAGTATAGAACCAAGTTGTAGACCAATAAAATAACGAGTGCGCCGTACAACGCGCCATAAAAATACGCATTTTCCGTTGTCTTGTTTTTGGCAACTACTGGTGGCCCTACGTATATGGGGATCGTCATAGGATCTTCAGAGGAAAATCGAAAAACCACCAGCGTTTCAGGCTGGGTAAATCGATAGAATACAGAAGGCATTCGCGCGTTTTCAAAGCGAGCACTATGCACCTGATTATCACCAAGTTTTACATGACGCTTTCTTTGACCGTTTTCGAAAAAATAGAGGTCGATATCGTCTAGCCACGCATTATCTATTTCTATTTTCAGAGGAAGCAAAGGTACGTTTATTGGGCTATTTTTAGCAATACGAGTAACAAGAACACCATATGTATCTAATTCAACAGCCAACACACCCCAAACCGTGTTACCAGTGAACCCATAACTAACGCGCCCATTAGTATTTTTTATCAGTGTATTCTGCTGATATTTAGTCAGGATGTCTTCAGCAGTAAGCTGACTACCTTCCTCGTAATACATCCACAGCTTGTCGTTAACTAACTGCATTTTATCTAAAGACGCAGTACTTTTAGCGTAAGCGTGAGAGAGCCCGCCCCACAAGCAATTAACTATTACAAAACCAATAAATAAAAGAAGTGCTTTCATACATCAATTCTTTTGAATAGGGGCTTTTAAACACAGGGCTAGCTTTTGTATCGGCAACCCTTTCTTGTATAAATATTAAGTTACGCTTATCAAAACCGTTTGTGAATAGGTTAAATTCATCAATATTCTACAAATGCGTTTTTATGTTGTTTCGTTTCCACATGTAAAGGCTTACGTATCTTTTATGCTTAGTTTTATTACCAGCACGCTGATTCCTGTTTTGATCCTTCTGTTAATGGGATGGCTATTTTTTCGCATTAAATGGCTCAATGAAGGGTTTATAGAAGCTGGATCTAAACTGGTATTTAACGTTGCGCTCCCTGCGCTGTTGTTTTTATCAATAGCGCGAGCAGACTTTTCTAAAGCCGCCAACCTATCGCTGATAGGCGTTGGGGTTATGGGCACGCTCATTGTTTTTGCAGCTCTAATGATTACCTCTCATCTGACCGTACATCCATACAAAGCCAGAGGTGTGGTGGTACAAGGCGGTTTCAGAGCCAATATGGGCATTATTGGCCTTGCTTATTGTGCCAATACCTATGGGCAAGAAGGACTTGCTGTAGCCTCGGTCTATATGGGGTGTATTACTATATTGTTTAACGTATTGTCTGTCTTTGTTCTTAATTTTTATCAAGGCACGTCGCGTTCTTTGTTGGGTCAAGTTACTGGCATGGCGAAAAACCCGCTAATTCTTTCCATTGCTTCGGCACTACCCTTTTCCTATTTCGAATGGCAGCTTCCAAGTACACTGATAAAAACAGGGGAGTATTTCGCCCAACTCACACTACCGCTAGCACTTATCTGTACAGGAGCTTCACTACAGTTTCGCTCCTTTTCAAACGACTGGTTAAATATAACAATAAGTACAATAAGTAAGTGTGCCATCTATCCAATGGTCTTAGTTTCTATGGCCTATTTATTTGAGTTTAGGGGAATGGAGTTAGGCATTGTTCTTCTCATGGCTATTTCTCCCACTGCTGCTGCAAGTTATGTCATGGTAAGAAATCTAGGAGGAGACTACCGCTTAGCGGCTAGCATAATCGCGATAAGCACTTTATTGTCTCTACCTATCACTGCGCTTGCTTTTGGCTTACTCCATAAATATCAACTCGTTTAATTAAAAACCACTTACTTTTTCTTTATTCGTGCAAGATAATCACTTACTAACCCCAAATGTCTTATCTTTTTATCGCTACTAAATGAAATAAAATCATATACATCGCTGAGTTAAGGTACATCATCGTGTTTCAGCGATTGGTATTAGCTAGCGAACGCGATACATGCCATATTGTTTGTACGTATTCATGTTATTTCAACCGAGCTTCGTTTATGTATAGTTATGTTAAAACTGCGCTGGCTTACGGCATCATTTTCTTATTTTCTTGGCCTTCTGTTGTAACAGCACAAGAAGACTTGTCCTTTGATATGCGCCTTACTACGATGCCTTATCCGTTTGAAGTAAACCTATTTGAGTTAGCTTCCCAAGGACAACAGCTCGAAATGGCCTACATGTATTTACCCCCAAAAAAGGGAAAAACTGTAGTAACACTCTTTCATGGTAAAAATTTCAACGGCGCGTATTGGAAAACTACCGCTCAGCTATTACAAAGCCACGGCTTCGGCGTACTTATACCCGATCAAATAGGGTTTGGAAAATCATCAAAACCCACTCAATATCAGTACAGCTTTGCGACTCTAGCGAACAATACTCGGCAATTACTAAGTTCTCTAGGCATTGAAAAAAGCATTATTGTGGGTCATTCAATGGGCGGAATGCTCGCTACGCGATTTGCTTTACTCTATCCTGATACCAGTGAAAAATTGGTGTTAATTAACCCAATTGGTCTCGAAAATTATCTTCTTTATCAATCGTATACCGACATTGAAAAAGTTTATCAAAGTAAGCTAAAAAAGACCCCAGAAATGATAGTCAACTATCAAACAAAAAACTATTACGATGGCACTTGGAATGACGCATTTGCGCAACACGCCAAATTTCTGCAAGGCTGGATAAATGGGCCTGATTGGACAACGTTAGCCAGAGTAAATGCGCTAACTTACGACATGATTTTCACTCAGCCCGTTGTAGAAGAGTTTAACGCCTTAACGCTTCCTACAGCGCTCATATTGGGCACACGTGATCGCACTGCGCCTGGTAGAGCAAACAAACGAGAAGGGGTTTCTAGAGAATTAGGTCGCTATGACAAGCTAGGTGGCGAAGTTAAATTACGAAATAACAATATTAATGTAATTGAACTAGAAGGATTGGGACATTTACCCCATATTGAAGATTTTGAAAGTTTTGCACCTGTTTTCCTAAAAACTATTGCCTTTACACACATGGAGCAGAAAAACTAAATGCCCCCGTTAAGCAGGCAAATAGATTATTAAAGAAATATTTAATAATCAGAGTATTAGCTAAAATTAAAAGCGCCGGGTAACTCGACGTTAACCCGGCGAAAAAGGCGTAACAGACGTCGCCCTAATCTGCTTCGATCTCACCCTCTTCAATGGCCACAACCCGACGTGCTTCAACGTAGGTTTTAATAGCCCAAAGCGTCTCTTGGTCTAAGATAGGATCAGTTTGACCTTCAGGAATACCGCCAAGTGCAGGCATGCCTTTCGCCGAGCCAAAACGCAAGCGCTCAACGAACCATTCGTCGTCTTCAAAGCTTTCTGGGTCGAGTTCACGAAGGTCTGGGTTAATTCCGCCAGACTGCGCGTGCAAGCCGTGACAACCTGCACAGTTATTTGCATAAGCTGACTCACCAAACTTGATGACCTTCGTTTTGGTTTCTTCATCAAGGCTTCGATATGGGTTTTCAAACACCCAGCCATTTTCAGACTCATCGCCATCAGTGATTGGCGGCATAGCTGAGCTATCTGCTCCTTGAGGGATAACATTTCCATGTGCAAGCACGTGGCCAGACAAGCCAGTTACCACGAGTGCCGCAAACAACATCGATATTTTTGTTTTCATAATTCATACATCCTCAAAAGACTATGAATTAAGTATACGTACGAGGAAATAAGGGGTAACTCTACTTTGGTTTTGAAAGGCTCCTCCTTTGGTAGGAGGCCACAATGATAGCCACTGAAAGCGCAAGCTTTACAATTGCTGCTTCAACGTTAGTGCTAAAGTCAGAGTCGAAATAACGCCCATAAGAATGATGAAGACTTACCTTGCTAACAGGTAAGTGAATAGGTGAAGAAAAAAAGGCCAGCGCACCTAGGCGCTGGCCATGTATTAATCACTATTTACTGCTCAGCTAAGGTTAGTTTTTTGCCACCTGCTGATAGCGCTTAGGCAATTTAAACGTCCACACGGTGCCGCCTTGGTTGAAGTGCTTCACGCGTTTTGCAACTTCACCGCCCCATAATGGCACTGCGCCGCCCCATCCAGATAGTACAGAGATGTACTGCTCACCATCCATCTCCCATGTCACTGGAGAGCCAACAATACCTGAGCCAGTTTGGAACTTGTAAACCATTTCGCCGGTTTTGTCGTCAAAGGCCATCAGATAACCTTCAGGATTACCGGTCCAAACCAAACCACCACCTGTAGTTAACACGCCGCCCCAAAGTGGAGAGAAGTTGTTGTAGCGCCAAACGGTTTTACCTGTTTTAGGGTCAATCGCTTTAAGTACGCCGATAAAGTCCTCATTCACTGATTTGATGGTGAAACCCGCACCAAGGTACGCTGCACCTTTTTTGTAAGAGGTAGGCTCGTTCCAGATATCCATTTCCCATTCGTTTGAAGGCACATAGAAGAGTTCAGTATCCTTTGAATAGGCCATTGGCATCCAGTTTTTACCACCTAAGAACGCAGGGCGAGCGACAACCTGTGCACCTTGTTTACCATCAGCTGATTGCGCTGGGCTTCCTGGGCGATTTTCTTCAATGTAGATAGGTCGACCTTTTTCATCCAGTCCCTTTGCCCAGTTTAATTTATCAACAAACGGGAAGCCGCGGATAAAGTCACCGTTTTCGCGATTAAGGACGTAGAAAAAGCCGTTTCTGTCGGCGGTTGCCGCCGCTTTCACTGTCTTGCCGTTTTCCTGGTAATCAAACGAGATAAGCTCGTTTACGCCATCGAAGTCCCAGCCATCGTGTGGTGTGGTTTGGAAGTGCCACACAATTTTGCCTGTATTAGGGTCGATAGCTAAGCGCGACGACGAGAAGTAGTTATCGCCCGGACGTAGGTGAGAGTTCCACGGTGCAGGGTTACCCGTACCGAAGAATAGCAAGCCTGTATCTGAGTCGTAAGTACCACCTAGCCACGTTGCTGCACCACCGGTTTTCCATAAATCAGCAGGCCATGTTTTACCTGGCGCGCCGCCTGAAATACCATTTTCGGTTTTCTTACCGTCTTTCCATAAGTACCCCATGTGCCCTTCAACGGTAGGTCTAACCCATAGCTGTTTGCCAGACTTCGCGTCGTAAGCATACACTTTACCGACGATCCCGAACTCACCACCGGAAATCCCTGTAATGACTTTTCCGTCAACTACAATAGGCGCTGCAGTAATGGCGTAGCCCGCTCGGTAGTCTTCAACTTTTTTCTTCCAAACAGTTTTTCCCGTGTCTTTATCCAGTGCTACTAACTTGGCATCCAAGGTGCCAAATATGACCAGATTATCGTAAAGCGCAACGCCACGGTTTATCACGTCACAGCAAGGCATAATGCCGTCTGGCAAACGCGCTTCATATTGCCATAGCTCTTCACCAGTTCTCGCATCGATGGCCCACACACGAGAGTAAGATCCGGTTGCATACATCACGCCATCTTTTACCAGAGGCTGCGATTCTTGACCCCGCTGCTTTTCACCACCTAATGAAAACGCCCACACGGGACGTACTTCTTCTACTGTATCGCGGTTGATGGCGGTGAGCGGGCTGTAGCGCTGAGCTTTCAAGCCCATTCCATACGTCACTACGTCATCAGTGGTAACGTGGTCATTTTGAATATCTTTGTCGGTGACAACAGCATGGACAGGAGTTAACGCACTTGCACAAACCAGCATAGATAAGGCAAGTTTTTTAATTGGCATATTATTATTCATAACGGTTCCTAGTTGCATGTAGGCCATAAATGGTCTGTTTCAGACTATTCGTTAGGATTAGCATAGCTAGGGGGGATGTCGATGCCTATGCAACAGCGGAGTGATTTGACTCCTCCTTTAGGAGGAGGAATGAAGGGCTATTTTCCCTTTTGTTTAACACCTTTACGCTTTCACGTCTTTTTAAAGTAATGCGTGACTGATAACGGCGCTAGAGGTAAGAAGGCAATTGGCCATAGAGTTATTGCCTAATGTACTATCGCGCTGAACGCTATTGGTCACATGCTTTTATACTGAATTATCTTATTCTGAACTTTCATTCCCCGCAAAATAAGGCGGCATCTCGTAAATAATTTTGTATTTCTCAAATAACCGTTGCATATCACCCTCTACCACCATTCGCGTAATTACATCACCAATTTCATAGCCAAGCGCGCGATAATTAGTATGAACAGCAAGTCCTATGTCCCACTTTTGCTTTCCAATGAGCGGAAACGCGTTGCTTGCAAGGCGATATTGCTCATTATCAACAAACTGACTGAGGTAGGATATTTGCGAGCGCAATCCCATTACCGCTTCGACGGTTCCTGCTTTCATTGCGTCAATCGCTTCTGCGTTTGAACCATAGTGCGATGTTTTTTCTCGCAACCGGCCGCCAAACGCTGACGTTAAGTAAAAGTGGGGAATGCTGTCTATTTCCGCACCAATCGTGTGATACTGAAACATGCCCATGGTTTCCACTTCGGGCAAAGTGTGCGTGTTGTGAATGATTTGCCAGCTTTCACGCTGATAAGGGGCAAACATATGAACAAGCTCATTAACCAACAAGCCCACGTCGTCACGTTTTTGAGAAAAGCTTGGGTCGTAAGGCGCGCGCATCATCACATCGGCCTTAATTCGGTGGATTATATGGCCCTTCCATAGGTAATTTCTGAAATCGTCCTCTGTCGTTTCACCTGGTGTCATCCATATCAGTTCTAGCTCAACACCAAGGGCGCTCGCGATTTCACGGGCGATATCAATATCAATTCCTGTGGGGCTGTCGTTTTCAATAAATGAAAATGGAGGATAGTCGGTGTACACCGCAATTCTAATTAAACCGCTGTCTTTAATATCGTCTAACGATCTTGCTTCCCCGAACGCAGAAAGCGCAGAACCCGTTATCAGGCAGAGTAAAATGAAAATAACTCGAAAAGGTTTAACTAACTGCACAGCTTACCCACTTATTCAATCGAACTTCTTAAGCATACTAAGGGGTTAGCGTGATTTTACTAATGCTACTTTAGCGCCATAGCATTCCTCCTTTAGGAGGATGTTCTTCGGGAAAATTGCCATATACCCTTATGTCAGACAAACAGATATCAGCAAAAGCATGCAGCTGAGCTCAGGGTGGTATATGGCAAAGGGTGTAAAAAGCACGGTTGAAAGACGATTAACCGGTAAGCGTTATCAAAAGTGTGTAGCGACACTTTTTTGCTGCGTTCTGTTGTCGTTTTTAAACAGCGCGCTCGCGTTTAATGAAGCGCAACCTTCACGTACTCAACAAGCTGCACCACAGGCCTCTTTTGCCACTATTGTGGTCATTTACATTAAAGTTGCGGGCACATCTCCACCAGGCACACCAGACTATTTAAAGTCCCCCAGCAATGAGGGGACAGCTGGCGCAAGTGTGGCGATAGAGGATGCCAATATCACGGGAAAATTTCTTGGTTATCAGTTTGAGTTAACTGAAATCAGTGTGCCTTCTATCGGCGAACTGCAAGCTTCTTTAGCTAAAACACGTAAGCACTCTGGTTCAAGTGCTAACACAAATCACAAAGAAATAAGCAGCAATCGGCAAGGCAACATTGCACCCGTTGTACTACTGGACATGCGAAGCAGTGATAAGGTAAAGGCTGCCTCAATTGAGCCGTTGATTGCCACTATTCAAAGCACGCTTCCTAATGCCGTATTTTTTAACGTAGCTAATAGCGATGATTTGCTGAGACAAAATTCATGTCGCCTGCCCTTGTTTCATACGATCCCCAGTTATCAGATGAAAGCCGACGCGCTAGCCCAGTGGTTTCGCACTAAGCGTATTGACGAGATATTTGCAGTTTACGGAAAAACCGCTGACGATGCTGCATACCTAGCCGCGTTCAAACGCAGCGCTAAGAAATTCAAGCTTTCACTTGTTGAAACTAAACAGTGGCAGGACAGTTTTGATTTACGCAGGGCTGCCTTTGCAGAAATTCCTCAATTTACGCGAACAACAGAAACCTATCAGGCTGTTTTTACCGCTGATAGCGCGGCACAATTCGCGTATAGCCTACCCTTTAACACCTATTATCCCGTACCTGTGGTAGGCGCTGCCGGCCTAAAAGCACTAGGTTGGCACTTTACCCACGAACAATGGGGCGCCCGTCAGCTTCAAAGCCGTTTTAACGACGGGTTTAACAGACACATGAATGAAGTCGACTTCGCCGCGTATCTTGCAGTAACGGCGGTGGCAAATGCTGCGCAGCAAGGAAGCGATTTAACGCAGCAGGGAATACTTAAAACCTTGCTTAGCGACCACTACACGCTGGGTGCCTATAAAGGCCGCCCTCTTTCTATTCGCCCCTACACCCACCAATTTCGTCAGCCTATTGCGCTGGCCCATGAAGACGCATTGGTGACTCATGCGCCCCTTGAAGGCTTTCTGCACCAAACCAACGAACTGGACACATTAGGCGCAACACACACTACCTGTAAGGACAAGTTATGAGCTATCGCTTTGCACTCTTGCTTGGCAGTTTAATGGCAAGCTTTGCCTTTGCACTTCCCCAAGCCTTTGCACTTCCTCAAGCGTATGTCACTAACGAAAAAGACAACACGCTATCTGTCATTGATATGACGACATTTGATGTGGTTGAAACTATCGAGGTTGGAGAGCGACCCCGAGGGTTTATTTTAAGTGCAGACCAGTCCCACGCGTATATCTGTGCCTCTGATGCTGATCGCATTCAAATTATGGATTTGTCTACCCATTCCATAGTGGGCGATCTTCCCTCAGGTGCAGATCCTGAAACCATAGCATTACATCCTAACGGCACCACTATTTACACAGCTAATGAAGACGATGCCCTTCTTACTGTTATCGACATTCCAACGGCTCAGGTCATTTCTCAGATAGATGTGGGCGTAGAGCCTGAGGGGCTGGCAATGAGTCACGACGGCAGCATGATGGTCGTCACATCAGAAACCACTAACATGGTGCACTGGATAGATACCCAAACGCACGAAAATATTGCGAATAGCTTGGTTGATGCAAGACCCAGAGATGCTCACTTTACCAGAGATGACAAGTACCTTTGGGTAAGCTCGGAAATAGGTGGCACCGTCAGTATTTTCGATACTGCTACAAAGCAAAAAGTGAAGACCCTTTCCTTTGCCATTAAAGGCGTTTATCGCGACAAGGTTCAGCCAGTGGGTATTGTGCTTATGAAAGATAAGCCCTACGCCTTCGTGGCGCTTGGCCCAGCGAATCGCATAGCGGTCATCAATACCGATACCTTTGAAGTGGAAGACTACATTTTGGTTGGGCGACGAGTGTGGCAATTAGCGTTTAACCAAGATCAGTCTTTATTGCTGACCACTAACGGTGTAAGCGGTGATGTTTCTGTCATCAATACCCACACGTTAAACGTAGAGCATACGGTAAAAGTGGGGCGTTACCCTTGGGGCGTGGCGGTTAAATGGAAATAGCGGTTCAAGCGGTTTCACATCAGTACGGCGGCCACCACGCGCTGGACAATATAAATCTTTGCCTAAAACCAGGCTTAACCATGCTGCTTGGGCCAAATGGCGCAGGCAAAAGTACCTTATTTGCGCTTATTACGGGCCTTCAAAAACTCACGCAAGGCAGCATTACCTTTGATGGTGCTACCCTGTCTCAATCTCGCACAAGTATTATGGCGAAAATGGGCGTGGTATTTCAGCAAAGTACCTTAGATATCGACTTATCAGTAAAACAAAATTTGTCCTACTTTGCTTCGCTCCACGGCATAAGTACCACTAGCGCGCTATCTCATATTCAAGGCCTGCTCGACGAGCTCGACCTTACAACTAAGCTCAACACAAAAATTAGAAACTTAAATGGCGGGCACAGACGTCGGGTCGAGTTAGCTCGCTGCCTTATTCACAAGCCATCTTTGCTGCTACTAGACGAGCCTACCGTTGGCTTAGATATAGAATCCCGTCATCTTATTTTGCGGGTAGTACAAGCGCTCGCTCATTCCCAAAACGTAAGCGTACTGTGGGCCACGCATTTATTTGAAGAAGTGAAGCACAACAACAACTTGATAGTCTTATCAAAAGGACGAGTGTTAGCCCACAACCAATGTGAAGCCTTGTTAGCCAAGTATCATCAACAAGATATTGAGCACCTTTGGCAGCATTTGATGCAGGAAGGCTCCTGATGTATTGGCGCTGTTTTGTGGGCGTACTTACCCGAGAGATGCTGAAGTTCTGGCAGCAACGTACACGCCTGTTAAGTGCATTGGTGCGCCCGCTGCTTTGGCTATTTGTTTTTGCCGCAGGGTTTCGTTCGGCCCTCGGTCTTTCAATGACCGAGCCTTACGAGAGTTATATTTTGTACGAAGAGTACATTGTACCTGGGCTTGCCGCCATGATTGTGCTTTTTAATAGTATGCAAAGTTCACTGTCCATGGTGTACGACAGAGAAATGGGCAGCATGAAAGTACTGCTGTTAAGCCCGGTTCACCGCCCTTTTCTGCTAGGCAGCAAGCTTATAGCCAACACCTTGGTAAGCGCTATTCAGGTGTACATCTTCTTTGCCTTTGCGCTTTTACTGGATGTACGCCTATCTGCGTTGGGATACGTTTATGCGTTGCCTGTTATTGCACTACTGTCATTGTTTTTAGGTTCGTTAGGATTATTACTGGCAAACTATATTAAGCAGCTAGAGAACTTTGCCGGGGTCATGAACTTTTTCATTTTCCCATTGTTCTTTCTATCAAGCGCCCTATACCCGCTTTGGAAAATGCGTGAGGCCAGCGAATGGCTGTATCAGATTTGCGCCTTTAACCCCTTTAGTAGCGGCGTAGAATTACTGCGATTTGCGCTCTATGAAAAACTCGAACACAACGCGCTTGCCGTTGTACTTTGCCTTACGGCTATCACTTTTATTTTCGCTGTGAGAAGCTTTCGCCCCAAAGCCTCAAAAGGGCGTTTCTCGTGATAAAAGCAAACCTAATATGGGGCAATGAAAGCAATAAAGTTGAAGCGTTAGACGATAGTGACTGCTTACTTATTTTAACTACGCCCGAGTTATTAGCGAGCCAACTCTTTCACTTTTCAACACCCGCTAAGACATACATTGAGCAGGTTTTTGACGATGAAGGTTTTGCAGGAAATAAAGGCGAATGTGTATTCGTACAAGGCCTTAAGGCGTTTAAAACAAGTTACATCCCAGACACTGAAAACAGCGGACAAAACAAAATTAGCCAACAATTAGCTGAAGTAAAACGGGTGCTGTTTTATGGTGTCGATTTTGCGTTTTTTGAAGCGTCAGATGCACCCAACGTCTCTAGCCGTGCCTCGACTTTATCTAAAACTAATGACCCTTCCATGGTTAACCGCTCAAGCTACGCTAGCGATTCAAACTCCGCGTTTTATTCGAAAAGCACTAGTGACTTGAAGCAAACTAACGCGCCAGCATTTCGCTACTTAGAACAGCAGTTCGATGCATTGTTTAAAAAGCTTAAAAGCGTGTCGGGAACCTTGGAAAAACTGTCGTTTATGGCGCTTTCTAGCACTGAAACAGCAAGCAATGACCCTGTTAACACCATTGCAAGCCACTCACCATTTCTGAGTGCGCTACTTAGAAGCTATTTCAAGCACGGTTATCAGTTTAAGGGCTATAAGACGAATAATCGTTCGGTTTCTAGCAGTCGAGCCCGCGATGGCAACAACAACGCAACTAGTGTTGAAAAAAACGCCGCAACTAATGAAGCAATTAACCAAGCAACTGATATTAGGGGCACGCTGTCTCTTGCATTAGATGCCAAGCATTTTAATAACGCGCAAAAGCGTCTCGTTTCACACACTATCCGCTATGAATCAGCCCTGAATGCCGCGATGACGTGGGCTAAAGATCTCGCCCACATGCCAGCCAACTTATGTACGCCAGATTACCTGGCCGAACAAACTCAGCATCTGGCGCAAACCTTTAATACGGTGTCTTGCGATATCCTCAATGAAAGTGCGCTAAAGCAGTTAGGCATGAACGGATATTTAGCGGTAAACGCAGGTTCACAGTTCGCTGCCACCATGCCTATTCTTCGCTACACAGCCAAAGGTTTAGAGAATTCACCGCCAGTAGTGTTAATTGGCAAAGGTGTAACCTTTGACAGCGGCGGCATAACGTTAAAACGCAGCCCTGATATGCGCCATATGATTTACGACATGGCAGGCGCTGGCTGTGTATTGGGCGTCATTCAGGCGGTTGCCACACTGGGGTTAAATATAAATATTATTGGTATTGTGGCGAGCGCTGATAATGCGATTGATGGCAAAGCCTATCGCCCGGGTGACATCATTACTATGCACTCAGGAAAAACCGTGGAAGTCATGAGCACCGATGCAGAAGGGCGTATGCTTATGGCCGATGCAATCAGCTACGCGAAACAGTTCTCCCCCTCGGTTATTATTGATATTGCAACCCTAACCGGCGCGACCATTAGCGCACTGGGGCACAAAGCCACTGCACTTTTTAGCAACGCTCCAGCGCTTGAAAGTGCGTTAGTTGAAGCGGGTGAACTGGCTAACGACAGGTGCTGGCCTTTCCCACTTTGGCCAGAATATCAAGACGCCATTACCTCTCAGCACGCGGATATGATGAATACGGGTATAAACTCTCCCGGTGCTATTTCGGCAGGCTGCTTTCTCTCTCGCTTTGCTGACGGCACGCCGTGGGCTCACCTCGATGTAGCAGGAACCGCTTTTACCTACACCAAATCGTTATCGGCGACCGGCCGCCCTATTCCTTTGCTGTTATCTTACTTAAGCAGCTGCGCAATCAAAAATAATCAATAAATCATCAAAATTCATGACAGTTCTCCTCCCTTAGGAGGATATCTGTTAACACATATTCAACATATACTCAGTCATGCGTTTAATCATAAAGAAGAGGAACAATTATGTGGACTAAACCCCAATACACAGAAATGCGCCTTGGTTTTGAAGTAACTCTTTACATCAATAACCGCTAGGCAACGCCCTCTGGGATGATGAACAAAAAGGCTGCCGACGCAGCCTTTTTTTACTTGTAGTATGGAGTTGTTATGCACGTATTGATTCTTGGTGCTGCCGCCGGGGGTGGATTTCCACAATGGAACTGTCACTGCCCTAATTGTAAGGGTTTACGCGAAGGTAAAATAAAGGCGAAAGGCAGAACACAGTCGAGCATTGCTGTCAGTAGCGATGGTAAAAATTGGGTTCTCATTAATGCCTCCCCCGATTTAAGGGAGCAGATAAATAGCCATCCGCAGCTGTGGCCCGACGCCCATGTTTCTCGCGGCACACGCATAAGCGCAATTGTGCTTACCGACAGTCAAATAGATCATACTACAGGCCTGCTAACATTGCGCGAAGGCTTACCCCTTCCCGTTTATTGTACCGATGTTGTGGCCGAAGACCTAACCACCAGCTTCCCGCTTTTTACCGTATTAAAACACTGGCACGGCGGACTACAACAGCATTCGATTAATACCGATTATCATCAACGCTTTGTACCAAAGGGGGCAGAAGGCCTGACTTTCCAACCCGTGGTATTAGAGTCTAATGCGCCCCCTTACTCGACGTATCGCGACAACATTGTGCCGGGCAACAATATCGGCCTGAAGATAACTGACGACACCACGGGCAACGTGCTTTTTTACGCGCCGGGATGTATGCAGGCAAACGACACAGTAAAACAGGTGATGCGCGAATCTCACTGCGTGCTATTTGACGGTACGCTGTGGGCCAATGAAGAAATGATAGATCACGGCTTTAGCAACAAGCTGGGCACTGATATGGGACACATGCCGGTTAATGGAAAGGGCGGAGCCATTGCGCTGCTAAATGAATTTAACGTTGAGCGTAAAGTACTTATTCATATCAACAACACTAATCGCGTGCTTGACGAAGACTCCAGTGCTTATCACAGCCTGTGTGAGCAAGGCATTGAATTGGCTTACGACGGTATGGAAATTGAGGTGTAGTAATGACAGAACACGCATGGTCTAGACAAGAATTCGAACAAAAACTGAGAGAAAAAGGCGCTTACTACCATATTCATCACCCGTTTCATAAACGCATGAATGAAGGACACTGCAGCGTTGATGAGATTCAGGGTTGGGTGGCCAACCGACTGTATTATCAAATGGCGATACCGGTTAAAGACGCGGCAATTTTAGCGAATTGCGAAGATCAATCGGTACGCAGAACTTGGATCCAACGAATTATCGATCACGATGGACGGGAAGGTGAAGACGGACTGGGCGGCATAGAAGCCTGGTTGCGGTTAGGCGAAGCGGTAGGCTTGAACCGCAGTGAATTACTTGATGAAACCCACCTGTTGCCAGCGGTTAAATTTGCAGTAAATGCCTATGTGAATTTTGCCCGCCGTGCGTCGTGGGAAGAGGCTGCCTGCTCATCGTTAACTGAAATGTTCGCCCCTGAAATACATCAAAGCCGATTAGATACCTGGCCTAGGCACTATACATGGATTGATAGTGAAGGCTTTACCTACTTTCAAATGCGGTTAAGTCAGGCGCGCCGTGATGTAGAGCATGGCCTGCAGATTACCCTTGACCACTTTGTTACCCGACAACAGCAAGAACATGCGCTCAATATACTGCAGTTCAAAATTGATATTTTGTGGAGCATTGCTGATGCCATTTGCTTTGCCTATGAATATAAGAGAAAGCCGTTTGATGGTATTGCCGACCAGCGGGTGTGCCATATAGGGAGGTTTTAATGATGTCGAATTTACAATCACAAACCGAGAACCACTTAGATGCTGATAGCGTCGGTGCTGATAACGTGGAAGATAACATTGAAAATAGCAGCAGTCACAACAACGAGGGCGGCCGCACAAGAGACAAAATAGCTTCTTTAAATCCGCTTTTTCGCATGCAGTACGAGAAAGCTCAGGGTTGTTATGTTTTGTTGTTCCCCGAAGGAATGATCAAACTTAATCCTTCTGCGGCAGAAATTCTTAAGCGTGTGGATGGCAGCAATACGGAAAATGCCATTTGTGCTGAGCTTCGCCAGGCGTTCCCTGATGCACCTGAAGATTTAGAAGAAGATGTTCATGCATTTCTGGTCCATGCCGAGCAAAAGAAGTGGATCCGCTATGACGAATAATACAGACGTTGATTTACAAACCGACGTACCAAATACCATAACGCCTCCGCTGTGGCTCCTAGCCGAAATTACTTATCAGTGCCCATTGCATTGCCCCTATTGCTCAAACCCAGTAAATATGGAAGAAACATTTAATGAGCTCTCTACTGAGCATTGGGAGCGTGTACTGCGTGAAGCGCGGGAAATGGGCGCCGTGCAATTGGGCTTTTCTGGCGGAGAGCCATTGCTTCGAAAAGACTTAGAGCACTTAGTCGCTTATGCGCGGGCTTTGGGTTTTTACACCAACTTGATCACCTCTGGCATTGGCATGACAGAAAAACGTATTGCCAAACTCAAAGAAGCCGGCCTTGACCACATTCAGCTGAGCTTTCAGGCAGCCAATGCTGAAGTAAACGACTTAATAGGCAACAAGCGTCACTCATTTGAACAAAAACTTAAAATTGCGAAGCTGGTAAAACAATACAACTACCCTATGGTGCTTAACTTCTGTATTACCGCGCAGAACATTCACGAAATAGAAGACGTGATGGCGCTCAGCGAGCAGCTGAACGCTGATTTTGTCGAGCTAGCTACCGTGCAATATTACGGCTGGGCCTATGAAAATAGAGACCATTTGCTGCCTACGTCACAGCAGCTACAGGAAGCTGAGGCCGCAGTGAACCGCTACCGCACGCAGCAAAACGGTAAAGGCCCAACCTTCATATTTGTGTCGCCCGACTATTACGAATCTCGCCCTAAGGCGTGCATGAATGGCTGGGGCACAACGTTTTTAACCGTAACGCCAGATGGCAGTGCCCTTCCGTGTCACAGCGCAAAGATATTGCCTCTTCGTTTCCCTAATGTGAAAGAACGCTCGTTGCACGATATTTGGCATCAAGACTTTAGCTTTAATCATTTTCGTGGCGATAGTTGGATGCCGTCGCCCTGTAGGGACTGCGATGAAAAAGATAAAGACTTTGGCGGCTGCCGATGTCAGGCCTACCTGCTAACAGGTGATATGTATAAGACGGATCCGGTTTGCAGCAAGTCGCCCGATCACCATTTAATGAAAGGCATTACCGATAAAGCAGGTACTGCACCGTCGAAGGCACTACAGTATCGGAAGGTGGAAAAGCCGATTCCCATCCTAGAAGTAAGTGCTACGAGTTAAGTACTAGGAAATAAATGGGCTGCGATAAGTACAAAACAAAAAGAGATACCGTTAAACCGCAATGATAAAAGTGTATGTCTGAATTTCATTTCATTGACGCCGGCTCTGGGTCAAAAGTGCATAGCGTTGTTTTTGCGCTAAAAACCCCTGCAGCAGGCCACACTGGGTTGTCCCATTTAGCTGAGCACATGAGCTTTCGACGCTCTCACCAATACCCAACTGCCCACGAGCTTTTTACGGCCAATACACTTCTGCCTGTTACTATTAACGCTACCACACTCGCCGAGTACACGTTCTTTTTCGCCTCGTCTGAACAAACGAACGTGCTGCTTGATGCTGTAAATTACCTGTACTGTGGCCTGCTTAACCGGGATTACGGTACCGATGAGGTTATCTTAGAGCGTGACGGGGTTATTTTTAACGAGCTCGCCATGCTAGAGACCAACAGCGACTATGCATTAAACGCCGCTATTCGATTAACCGATACCAATAAAAATGCCTATCAACACGCGGGTGGTTTTACACAAACCATAGGCAGCAACAGCATTCAAGCGCTTCAAGACTACAAACGCCAGTGGTATCAGCCCAGCAATATCACCACGCTGGTTTATAGTAATTCAGCCCACTTTTTTGAGCAGTGCAAGGAGGTTGTTACAGCCGTGAGCGAAGAAATAGCCCTGAGCGCGCAAACAGCCCTGAGCGCAATGAAAGCGCAGAGCGTGGAAACAGCCTTGAGCGCTGAAAAAACCTTGAGCGAAGAATCAACACTGAACAGAAACGCCTCTCTGAGTCAGCACGCATCTCAACGTGAACACTCACATTTAGACAAAGAAGCCTCTCTTGATGCGCAAACGACAAAAGGCGAAAACGAATCAATAAGACATGTATTAACCTGGTGGTTTCCTCAGTGCTTTTTAAATGGTTTACTACAGCAAGAAGCAACACTTAGCACCGTAGCAGGCCTTAAAAACACTTTATTTATCGACCCCGAAATCAATCAACAAGGCAATTTTGCAATTCGCCTCGTCACAAACGAAGCGATGAAGGAAGTAGCAAGCGAGCTTTCGATAGAAGCACTTCCAAAGCTTTCACAAAATCTAACACACAAGCTCGTGAGCGATGATTATGATAAAAGGCTGCGACAACTAAAACATGTGGTATCCGCGTGTCTTGCCTCATTTGATATTAGACCTTCAAAGCCAATGCCAGACACTGATAAACACGCAGATGGTGTGGGGGCGGCTATTCGCTATTTTGCGCAACTAACAGATGCGTTGGATTCGAACAAGTGTACCGCCAAAGATTGTGCCACCAAAAGCGCTTATTTGGCGAGTGCTAATAAGGTATCGCTCTCCTATTTGCGGCCTCTACCTTCACCTGAAAAGTCAATCGCTCGCGAGCGGATTAGAAAGGCACGTAAGGGATTTTCCGCGCAAGCCAGCGCTTCCAATAGCGACCAGTCACTTTTAGTGCCGCGTCTTACCTCTAAATACCGACATTTTATTGCGTTAGAGCACTTGCCTGCACTTCCACGTTTATTGCAGCCACTCGCCAACAATACCACCAATTTGAAACGCTTTAACGCTGAACACATTGCTTTGCATTTAACGCCGTTTTCCACTCCATCGCCCTCAATAACTCTAGAGTCGGCTTCTCTAAATTCTGCTTCTGGTTATTTGGCCTCGCACTGGGTGTATCGCATCGCGTTCTATCAACAGTCAAGACTACAAGCGGTACTGGCACACCACCTTTTCTGGCAACCAAGAACCTCGGGGGAATGCTACGCACTGGGCGCTGCAACCTATGAAAATAACCTTTTTCTATTTGGTGCCAGCGACACAAATATCACAGAGCGTGAAAACTGGTGTCATAAGGTTTTATCGATTCTCTCGTAGGGAATTCGGGAAAAAACACTGCTACCAATTTATGATACTTCCTCCCACTTAAGGAGGATATTTTTAGGGAATGGTTAAGGCAATACTGAAAGTATAAATAATAACGAAGCAGTCAAGACCATGCCTACGCGAATTTCTACTAAAAGCTCTAGCCAAAACGTTGCACAATCCCCAACACATCAACTTGCCCGTTCACCATTTGCTCTTGCGATTATTGCAAGCGCTGTAACCTATGCGTTTAGCTCTGCTGCAGAAGCTAACGATGCAATGGACCACTACGAGGTTATAGAGGTACAGGGAGCGACACCGCTTAGCGCCAACAGCAATAACTCTGCTGTATTTGGTAACGTTCAGACACTCACTCAAGACGATATTGAAGGGAGCGTCAACCGTTCACTACCGGAGCTACTCAAAACTCAACTGGCAAGCGTGAACCTAAACGATGTTCAAAACAATCCGTTTCAACCCGATCTGCAATACCGCGGGTTTACTGCCTCTCCGCTGCTTGGTCTACCTCAGGGCATTTCGGTGTACTTAAACGGCGGTCGGGTTAATGAAGCGTTTGGCGATACTGTGCATTGGGACCTAATGCCTCTAGATGCTATAGATACCGTTTCTTTGTACTCTGGTTCAAACCCTCTGTTTGGCCAAAACACGCTAGGCGGCGCCCTTGCGCTAAGAACGAAAACAGGGTTTAGCTTCAACGCCAACGAAATAGATTTACAGGCTGGACAATTCGGCCAGAAAGCCGCGTCTGTGGAATCAGGTGGTCATAACGATCACTGGGCGTATTACGTGAACCTGAATCATTATGAGGAAGATGGCTGGCGTGACTATTCGCCATCTGAAGTGCAGCAAGTATTTACATCGCTTGCCTATAAAAGTGACAAAATGCATCTCGACATGAACCTCTTTATGGCCGATAACGAGTTACTCGGAAATGGTGCGTCGCCTATTGAACTGCTGGATATTGAAGGAAGAGAAGCGGTCTACACCCACCCCGATCAGACCAACAACGAACTTACGCACGTTAATATAACCGGTGATTTCGTTTTAACTGACACCTTATCTTTAACCGCCAATATGTTTTATCGCGACACACAAACTCAATCAATCAACGGCGATGACAGTGATTTTGGTGCCTGCCAGTTCGCTGATGGACGCGTAACACTGTGTGAATTTGAAGATGATGACGACGATGATGATGCTCCGCTTGATAGTGATGATGATGGCGACGACGATGATGACGATGATTTGCCTGTTGAAGGCGAAGGCGACGATATAGAAGCGGTTGAATTCATTGGCTTTGATGACGACACCGCGCTTGCCGAAATATCAGATGTGGACGCAGATGAACTTGATGGAACATACAATACGGGCCGGACAGACGCCAAAGCTACTGGGTTATCTTTTCAGCTAGCAAAACAATATGCCTTAAGCGGCTTCAGTTCAGAGTTAATTGTTGGTGCCAGCTACACCAAAGGAGATGTTAACTACGCCGCTGATACTACATTTGGTATTTTGGAAAACGAATCTGCACAAGACTCACGCACCGTTTTACCCATCGACGGGCTCATGGCACAAGAAGCCAGGGTTAGATTAGATGTAGACACCACCGCATGGTCGCTATTTTTCATGAATAGTACACAGCTCTCTTCAGCCGTATCACTCAATCTTGGTGGACGTTTTAACCGAGACCATATTGTTATGGAAGACCTGATTGATGACGGTGAAGGTTCATTGGACGGCAATCACCGTTTTACCCAATTTAACCCAGCGGTAGGTGTAGACATTACTATTGATGAGCAAAGCCAGTTGAATCTTGCAATCAGCCAGTCTTCAAGAACGCCAAGCCCAGCAGAGTTAAGCTGTGCAGATGAAGACGACCCGTGCCGCTTACCGAACGGTTTTGTGGCCGATCCTCCTCTTGATCAGGTGGTCACCCAAACTATTGAAGCGAACTACACCACACGCATTGATAACATCGACCTGATGCTAAATGTTTTTCACAGTAGAAGTAAGGACGACATTATCTTCCAACAAGCAGGCTCTGTTGCCTCTCGCGGATACTTTATTAACGTTGATGAAACCCAGCGTCAGGGCGTTGAATTCAGCGTAGGCTCAACGTGGGAAAAACTAACCTACCGGTTAAACTACAACTATCTTAACGCAACCTATGAATCAACATTCACGTCGTTTAGCCCCTTTAACCCTCAGGGTCCAGACAGACTCGTAACACCAGGTGACAAAATTCCAGGCCAGCCAGAGCATTTAGTCAAGCTCTACGCAGATTACGCCTTAACGGATAAAGCGCGTTTAGGCGCAGAAGTTATTTCAGCATCTAGTCAGTACTTTAGGGGCGATGAGGCTAACGAAAACGAAAAGATTGACGGATACGTTATTGCAAACATTTATGCATCGTACCGGTTCAACGACACATTTACCGCATCGCTACGTGTGAATAATGTGTTCGACAAAGACTATGAAACCTTTGGCACGTATGGCGAGGCTGATGAGGTATTAGAAGACATTTATCCCGACGTAGAAGGTGCAGAGTTCGTGGGCCCCGCACAACCGCGAATGGTCAGTGTAAATCTAAAAGCGAGATTCTAATCAGATAGCAGTTGTTACCACACACGCTTTTATCCACACAAAAGCTGCAAAAAAATCAAAAAAACGCGACTTACTTTTTCACAGTAGTCGCGTTTTTTATCATTTATACATTTAATTTTCCCGCTACTAAAGAAGGAGATTAACACGCCTTACGGCCGATGGTTCAAAATTCAATAGAACCTATTATCAATTTACTGGACACCGAAAGCATTAAAACCAGTCAAAAATAAAAATAAAAAGCCACTGTAATTAATCAACACTACCAATATTGGGACAGTAAAATGAAAAAGAATACATTTACAAAAACCTGTTTATCTATTGCCATTTTAAGCACAGTCAGTAGCCATAGTTTTGCCCAGGACGAGCCCTATTCATGGAATATCTCTGGATGGATAAATGAAGGCTTAACCTATTACGACGACGGTGTGGGTAGTGATGTGGCACAACTTTCAGACAACGGTACAACGCTAGGCAGCCGTATTACGCTTTCAGGGAATTATAAACTGGAAGAACAAGGCATGGACGTGGGCTTTGAGGTCATTATTGAACCTCTTTCAGGCGCACCCAACTACGCCGGTGGTGGCCATCAAACCCCGCTTTTGTTTGCCAATCAGGATAACTTAGACACCTTCAACGGCGGCGACATAGGCCTGTTGGGCAGTAGCCTCTACTTTGGTGGCGACTGGGGTAAAATCACCATTGGTTTACAAAGCCTTCCCACCGATAACATTGCCGTTCTAGCTGATCCTTCTGGCACAATCTGGTCGGGAATTTCTCCATTATTTAGAGCAAATGGCTTCTTTATTCGAGGCGTAGAAGAAGGTTCAACCAATGTCGCGTGGGGTCAATTTGCTCAGTGCTTAGCAACGCCTGGCTTGGGTATTGGTATTGACTGTAACGGCATATATCGCAACGGTGTGCGCTACGATCTCCCTCAAATGGGCAACGTGAGTATTGCAGTAGGTTATGCAAACGACGAAATTTACGATATTGCGGTTAAGTATGCGGCTGAGCACGAAGGCTTCAAAACTAACCTTCATGCAGGTTACTCAGTGAATAAAGATGGCGGTAGCAATGTTGGGGGCAACAGTTCAACTACGCTGCAACTGCAAGCGGGGCTCATGCATATTGAGTCAGGAGTATTTGGGGTAGCCACTTATCAGATGGAAGAAGCTGACGATGCGATTGTTGGGTCGGGTGACGATACAGATGCTTATTACTTTAAAGCAGGCATAAGAAAACAGTTTAATCGCTTTGGTGATTCTGCTTTCTATGCTGAATATGCCAGTTATAACGACCAATACGGCATGGCTCATTTAGATGGCGTTACCGGCTCAGAGCTTAGTCAATGGGGCGTTGCAGCAGAACAATATTTTGGCTCGCGCTTCTTGGTGTACGCGAAATACGAAAATCTAAGTTTAGATATTGATGGTTCAGAATCTGCGCAAGGAATTTATAACAGCGCAGAAGACTTAACCCTAATTCAACTAGGTGGCACTGTGTTCTTTTAATTGAGAATTAAAAATCAGTCATATTTTAACGTTGAACTTATATCTAATTACTCTGAAATTTAAAAATTACTCGATTCATTTAATTAATGATAAAAAAAAGAATAATTTTAAGCATAAATCAGAAATTAAAATTAAGCTCGAAGATATGACATAAAAAAGCGAGATTTACTCTCGCTTTTCCTATTGAAAAAGGAAAGATCATGAAAAATATATCTCTATTTTCATTACGTTCAGCTCAACCCTTTCTGTTAACCCTACTCTTCATAACGACAGTACATATCGCAGACGCACAGGTCATATTTCAGGAGGACAAAAACAATTTTATTCGCCTTGTTGAAAAGCAAAACGAAACAGACAGTGACATGCGTACCAACCAGCATCCCTTTACGCTGCAAGAGCAGGATGTATCCGCCATACTTAGCGCTATTCAGGTGGTTAAGAACAAAAATACGTCAACACCGCTTTTTTCCAACGAACAAGTTGCGTTACTTGCCGCCTATCTGCCTGAGGCGCTGCGAACAGCGACTGCTCAGCAAGACGTAATTTTTGCCCTTAGTAAAGAGAAGCGCTATTTGGCAGGCCTTAAAACCCAAACGTATTACGTTGCAGGCAGTATTTTCGTTGCAGACGATCAGCTCAATATTCTTATTGGCGAGTTCGACAAAGTAGCCAATAAAGCTTACGAAATGGCCTATGACCCTACTTCTCAGGGCTTGGTAAAATACGACTTTGATTTTGGTAACCGGAAACAAGCAAAGTTCTCATTCGATTCCCCACTCTCTTTTTCCGCACCTGGTATAGAACTAAAAACGGAAAATCGCTTCGATTGGGTGGTCGCACCGACTCAGCTGGCATTTGATGCACCTGTAGAAAAGGAAACACTTTCCCCAGCGAATAGGGAAAACACACCCAGTAAGAAAGACGTAGCTGGCTCGGCCCCCTTACCAGCAGAAAACGATATCGTTGCTCGTTTTAAACGGTTAGACGCACTAAAAAAGGCAAACCTAATTAGCGAAACAGAATACGCCGAAAAAAGAAGGCAGTTACTTGACGAGTTATAGAACGAAAGTCCCGTCAGTACTGGTCTTACGTGCTTTTTTATTATAAGCCATTGGTCTTATTAGGCCTGATTTAATGTTATATTAATGTTAACATTGTAAACACGTGAAGTGACTGTTTAGCTTTTAATATTTCGGAGAATTTGGTCACTTTGAAGCGTTTCATTTACGCCATAATTTTGTCTTACTAAAAGGCTTATGTGTGAATAAAACGCCAGCCCAAATAAGTCACAAGGCCAGCGGCAAATGTCGCTTTTTTAGCTGAGGGAAAGACCATGCACCGTATCTTGATAATTGACGACCACCCTATTTTTCGTCACGCAATGATTACCATTTTAGGGAAAAAGTTTCCCGACTCAGAAACCCTCGAAGCCAATTCAATTTCTGAAGCGTTAACGTTGCTAGAGCAAGACGCGAAGTTCGACTTAATCATGCTTGATTTAAATATGCCGGAAACCTGTGGCTTAAACGGACTTTTAGAAATTCGAAACCAACACCCTAATGTACCTGTAGTGATTATTTCCGCTGAAACGGAAAAGCAAAATATACTGCAAACCATTTCTTATGGTGCCGTTGGCTTTATTTCAAAAAGCAGCAAAATTGAAGAAATAGCCACATCTATAGAGAGTATTTTTGAAGGGAACGTGTGTTTACCATCAGAGATATTGAGAACGCCGTCTACCAGAACACGCATGACCAATGACAACGGCATTTCGCCTGAGCAAATTCGTTCATTAACACGAAAAGAGCTGACTGTACTGAAATATCTAACTCAAGGGTTAGCCAATAAAGTGATTGCCTACGAGCTTAATATTTCTGAAACCACGGTTAAGTCTCACGTCTCATCTATTCTCAAAAAATTAGGCGCCAGCAACCGAGTAAAGGTTGTGGCCAGTGCCGCGAATATCGACTTTAACCAATACGTATTTAATTAAGACCTGTTGATCTTTGCTGTGCACCGAAGATTAACAGGCCCCATGTTCCTATACTTTTAGCCATTCAAGCTTGAGACTAGCGCCGCCTTAAGCACCGCGGAGTTAACAGGTTTGTGCAGCAGCTGAATGTCGGTGCCTTCAAGTTCATTCGCTAACGCTTTTGAGTGATTAGCGGTGCAAATCATAATGGGCATTGAAGGCGCGATTTTTCTTACGCGTTTCGCAATGTCTAAACCGGTTTCTTCTTCATCTAGGTGGTAATCGACAATAAGCATGTCGCACTCGTCAAAACTGCCATTATTTACAGCACTGCATTGTTCAAAACCTGAGAAAGTGTCTACTTCCATGTCCCAGTTTGCGAACAACGTTTGCATAGCAATGCGCATATTCGCATCGTTATCAATGTGCCATATATGCTTATCCAAAACGTAATCTGGTAACGATGGCTCCAAAGTATAAAGATAGTCTTGTTCCTGACTCGTATCACACACTTCGGTAATAGGAATGGTCACCGTGAAACATGCGCCTACGCCCTCTTTCGAGCGCACTCGAATATCGTGCTCTAGCAACTTACTCATTTTATCTACAATGTATAATCCCAAACCCAAACTGTAAGAGTAGTTAAAATCGTTTTCTAATCTGGAAAACTCTTTAAAAATAACTTTCTGATCGTCTTCGCTTATACCCACACCTTGATCATAGATGCTAATTTCCAGGTTTTCATTCACCTTTCGTGCTGCCAGTAACACCTTGCCGTTGGCACCGTATTTCATTGCATTTATTAGTAAATTTCGCAATATTCGAGAAAGTAAGTTCACGTCTGTCACCACGAAAGCTTCTTTCAAGCGATAGCGAAAATCTACACTGTAGTCTTTACTGATATGCGTAAACTCTTCGGCTAGCTGCATAAGTAACGGCAATACATTTTCTTGCTGCTTATCGGGCTGTAACACCCCAGCGTCCAGTTTGGATGTTTCAATAAGCGTGCGAATAAGGCCATGTAAATCAGACAGTGAATTATCGAGGGCGGTAACAATGGGGCTGGATGAACTATCCACTTGATCTTTCAATGTTTCGTTGAACAAGATGGCAGCGCTAAGGGGCTGCATAAGATCGTGGCTAATAGCAGCCAAAAATTTGCTCTTTGAATCAATCGCTTCTTGAAGGGCGATGTTGGCGTGATTGAGTTCACGGGTACGCTTTTCTACATTCGATTCTAATTGGTCTTTAGCCGCTTTAAGCTGGAGTTGGCTTTCTACCTGCTGCGACACGTCTGTTGCCAAGACAAAGTGCCCGGTGATATCGCCAGATTCATTGAAATGAGGCAAATAAACTTTCTGTAAAAAGCCAACGTCGCCATGAGCATTTTTTTCTTTGCTTTGAAAGCTCACCACTTCGCCTTGGTTAACACGGCGCAAGTACTGAATAAGATTGGGGTAAACCTCTTTCAGATGGCTTCGGTCCATAGGCATATCATTAATGTCTTGCTCACTAACGCCATACCAATCGCGATAACCTTTATTGGTGTATTGAAACTTTTTATCGGTACCAATGTAAGCAATAAGCGCCGGTACATTATCGGTTATCATGCGGATCCAGCTTTCGTTTTGCTTCAGCGTTTCTGCGTAGTGATGCTGCGATGTAACATTGGTGAACGTGCACAGCGTATTGCCGTCGGGCAGTGTAGTGATGTTGCGTTCAACCACCAATTGCTCGTGTATAATCTGGGTACTTGGCCCCACCGGGTTTAGGTTGAGCCCGCTCCAGTGACGGTTATTTTGAAGGGCATAAATATTCTTACTGTTTACCAGTACGTGCTGGGGCACGTTTGACTGGGTCAAAAACGTGTTATTCCAAAACGCAATGCCACCTTCTTTATCAATGAGCAATATTCCAACATCAATATTATCGATAAGGCTTTGCAACAGCTTGTTTTTCTCTTTAATGACTTGCTCGTAACGATTCGATTCAAGCAGTTTTACTTCAGTGATGTCGTTAAACAGAATAACGTTCCCGCCTTCTTGCGTGGGTCGATTGGTCAGCTGATACCATCGCCGGTTCGACAACTGATAGATCATCCTGCCTTCGACATCAGCAGGCAGGGCACGGCGAATAACCCCGGAATGCTTGGCAGCTTGGGTGATATCGTAATAGTTATCGCCAATTTTAGGGGTAATGGAAAGGTCATCCCAAACAGTTTCAAAGTGCCGATTAAAGAAGATGATCCCGCCCAGTCTATCTAGCAACACCATCGCCTGATTAGTGCTTTCAATGGCGTCGTGTAAACGCTGTTTAACCTGATGGGTTTCTTCGTGAGCCCGCACCAGTTCGGCGTTTGACTGCTCCAGCTTTTGCAGTACTGACTGCAGTTCTTCGGTTTTCTGACTCACTTTTTCAGAAAGTTGAACCGAATGTTCGAAGGCGCGGTAGCTGTGATGATTAAAACCTCCCTCTTCCATGCGATACATCAGCGCTGCGTTTATTTTCTCAAGCTTTTCGTTTTCACGCCGTTGCTCGTAAAGGGCCTTTTGGAGCGCTTCCACGTCGGTAAATTGATTATTGGGCTGCAAAATACACCCCCGTAAACGTTTGGTTCAAGTGAACCGAGTGAATATGCTCGCCATAGGCATTGAAGCCCGCGACATTGTACCTTTGCTGTAGCCGTCTTATTTCGTGGTCGTTTTTGCCCTGTTGAATTTCGAGCCTTCGCAAAAAGCAATCGCAAGCATAGACAAATTCGGGCTCGCCAAGCTGAGCGCGCAGCTTGTCTAGTTTACTTTCTAATGCTTCAATGCAGTCACCCAGCTGAACAAATGTAAGAATAATGCCAATATCTACCGCGCAGTAGAAGGTAATGGCGTTAGTGGCCAAATCTACTTTTTGAATAGAGCGGATGAAATATTTGCCCCCTACCATCACTGCAAGGGGAAACATGGAAAACACATCCGGCGTTAAGTCTTCAGCTTTCATTCCCAATAAACTGGCGTAATACTGCGCAGCAGGTTCACCGTTTATTTCATACACGGTTCGCGACTCAGGATCGGCGTGGGTGACCACCAGCTTCGATACGGGAGAGTTAATGTGATCAATGGAGAACACGGTGAAGGGCTTTCCCGTGCCAACAAGCAGCAGTACTGCTGCGTCTCGATGAAATTCACCGTTGTAAAACACATAAGTGGCTTCAAGCTTTAAATCGTCGCCAGCGCTACCGCCTAAGTGTGGAATATTGCCAAATGCGGTCGCAAAGGTTTCTAGAAAATGTTCCTCATGGCGGGTAAGTCCATCGAGCACAGAAATAACGAAGTGCTGCTCTGTATCGTAACGGCGCTCCCTCCCCTGTAAGGCTCGGCGCAAACCACTGGCAATATCGTGGGCTTCATCAAAGTTTACTTCGCCTAAATTAGGCACCAATGCTGTGGCAATAGAAAATTCGTTTTTCAAAAACGCGACGGCCAAGAGCTTTTCTGTTCCGTACCCATTTTTATTAAATTCTCCAGCACTGGTGCAGCCAACAATATTCACGTGCGGAAAACGTGCGGAGATTTCCTTTGCTACGGTGTCTAAGTCAAACAGCGTGCTGGTATGAAAGAGTAATAGCTCTATTTCATCGCACTTAACGTTGGCTAAAATCTCATTGGCCACATCACGGCAGGCTTCTTTAGCACCGTATAAACTAGAATGGTTGTCATCGTTAACCTTGCTATTAGCAGGTTGACTAAGTGCGGACAGGATTGAGGTTTTTGACACGCGTTGGCACCTTTTTCTTTTTATATTTATCGATTTTGCACAAGTCAGGGTTATCTAACGTAACCACACACTCAAGGCACTGAATACATTCAGCATAGTCAATGCTGCCGTCTTGTTCTATAGCATCAATACCACATTTCTTTTGTTTGCACAGCTGACACGGATTACCACAGGCATCTTTACGTGTAAGCAATTTAACTAAAGGGAAACGCCCCAAAATGGCAAGCCCCGCTCCCAACGGACATAAATAGCGGCAGTACACTTTATGAATTTTTAAACTAAGTAGCAGCAATAAAACCGAATACAGTACAAAAGGCCAATATCGAACAAAGTGTAGGGTTATGGACGTTTTGAACGGCTCTATCTCAGCGAGCTTCTCTGCAAGGTTTAGCGAATAAAATGAGCACGCAACAAGCCCTATAAGCAACCCATATTTAATTTTTTGTGCCCGTTTGTGGTGCTGTGGCTTAATTCTAATTTGTTTTATCCTGAGCTTTTCGGCCAGTATTCCCATCATTTCCTGAAGTGCTCCGAAGGGGCAAAGCCAGCCACAAAATAGTCCCCGTCCAACGATAAACAACGAGACAAATACAAAGCTCCACAAAATAAAAATGACCGGGTCGAGAAGATATACCTCTAAGGAAAATCCGTCGACAATATCCAGTAGCAGCGTGTATATGTTGACAACAGACAGTTGCCCTTGAGCGTAAAAGCCAATAAAAAACAGCACGAACACAAGGGAAAATGCCCGTACTGTATGCACAAACTTGGTGTAAGGCGTTAGCCTTTGCTGGAATGCAAAAAACAACGACAGCGCTACAAGATAAACAACGGTGATGCTTATGGTTAGGGTTCTGTCCCTCCAAATTTTCTGCCACAACGGAACGGGCTTCGCTAACTGAGCCTCAGGATTTTCCATAAATAGTTCACTAGGCAGTGTCACTTTCAAAGGGAACAGATGCTCATCTTGCTCGAAGAAACTCGGCTTAAACGGCACACTAATCGCTATTTCCATTTCTTGGTCAAGTGACAGCCCACCTTTCGATTTTACTCGAAGTACTTTGATATCGTTGTAGTCGGGCAATGCTTGTGAAAATGCGGGGTCATAGAAGCTATAAAAATCGATATCGCGGATAGCTGTGGGAAAACCGCCTTGAGATACCCGTAAATGCTCAGGTGTGGTTTGGGGAATAAACTCATCGCTGATAAAACTGAACCCTTTCGTATTCAGTACCATCAGTGCCATTTCACCCGGATTTAGATTTTCCTGTAACCGAGCAAATTCCTCTTCATCTAGCAGGTTTTTCCCCACAACAGGAAGACTTAAAAACGCATAGTAGTGTTCGGCAATGATGTCACCATCAAGAGCAAACTCGCTTTGAATATCGTCAACCGCCCGAACCACTTCTCTCGAAAGCCCTTCGGTATTTTGCTGAGTAATCTGGTGCTTTTGAATGTAGCCCTTGTCCACCAATTCGCTAAAAGTAAGAGGTTCGTAAAAGTCTGGATTGATAATATTGTTGCTAGGCGCAACAAAGCCATCGAGCTTAGCTCTGGCAACGGCCAATGCAGATGTCACGATGGTATCGTTGATAACCAGCACCGATACGGTGGCTTTCGTAACCCCATCAAAGTAGGTAGCGTCTTTGCCTACATTGCTTTTACCACCAATGATAAAACGTTCTTTGACACTGTGCCCTTGAAATTGAGCAACGAAATCAAACATGGATTTCTCGCCAAGCCCGTGCAAAAAAATCGGCTCGCTATGCTGCTTGACGAAAAGATCGACCACATTGCCTTGTGTGTCTAGCCCAATCACTACATTAACCGGTTTGCCTGAAAAGCCTATGAAGTCGACAAAGTCATTCGACTCAAAAACATATCCGAGTAGTTGCTGAAGCTGATAGACCGGGGTTACCTTGATGTCAGTGTGCATCTCCCCCACGCGTGTAGCGTTGGGAAATATTTTGTAAATGTCTTGTGGAATGTCTGTCGCGTCAGACTGCGCTAACACATTGGTGCTGAGAAACAGCAAGAAAATGATTGAGGAAAATGCGATGCGCATAAAAGTAGCGGGCGGCGGTAGGCGCCGCCCTCAGGTTTACTTAGAAGAAACCAAGTGGGTTGATGTCGTAGCTTACCAATAGATTTTTTGTCTGCTGGTAGTGATCTAGCATCATCTTGTGGGTTTCGCGGCCAATGCCCGATTTCTTGTAGCCGCCAAACGCAGCGTGAGCTGGATACAAGTGATAACAGTTCGTCCATACGCGACCTGCTTCAATCGCTCGACCCACGCGGAATGCTACATTCGCATCGCGGCTCCATACACCAGCGCCAAGTCCGAAGCTTGTATTATTGGCAATCTCAATCGCCTCTTCTTCGGTTTTGAAGGTTTGAACAGCGATTACCGGACCAAAAATCTCTTCCTGGAACACACGCATGTGGTTTTCACCCTTCAAGATAGTCGGCTGAATGTAGTAGCCTCCATCAAAGCCAGGTAGCTGCTCTTTCTCACCACCAGTGACAACCTGAGCCCCTTCTGACTTACCGATATCGATGTATTTAAGGATCTTTTCGAACTGCTCATTAGATGCCTGTGCACCCACCATGGTGTCTGTGTCTAGTGGGTTGCCACGTTTGATCTTCTGAATTTTTTCCAACACTTTTTCCATGAATGCATCATAGATGTCTTCGTGAATAATCGCTCGAGAAGGACACGTACATACTTCACCTTGGTTGAAGTATCCAAGCACTAAACCTTCCGCACACTTATCAATAAATTCAGGCTCGTGATTCATGATGTCTGGGAAGAATAAGTTTGGCGACTTGCCGCCAAGCTCAACGGTAGATGGAATAAGGTTTTCAGCAGCACAGCGAAGGATATGTCCGCCAACAGGTGTAGAGCCAGTAAACGCAATTTTTGCGATTCTTGTGCTTGTTGCAAGAGCCTGTCCGGCTTCTGCCCCGAACCCGTTAACGATGTTTAGTACACCCGGTGGCAGTAGGTCTTGGATTAGTTCGGCGAACAATAAGATAGATACTGGCGTTTGTTCTGCTGGCTTTAGCACCACTACGTTACCGGTAACAAGTGCTGGCGCAAGTTTCCATGCAGCCATAAGTAGCGGGAAGTTCCATGGAATGATTTGCCCAACAACACCATAAGGTTCGTGGAAGTGATACGCCACCGTGTTTTTATCAATTTCACCGATGGTGCCTTCTTGGCTTCGAATACAGCCTGCGTAATAACGGAAGTGGTCTGCGCACAGCGGAATGTCTGCATTAAGCGTTTCGCGAACGGCTTTACCATTGTCCCATGTTTCCGCAACGGCAAGTAGCTCTAGGTTTTCTTCAATGCGATCGGCTATTTTCAGAAGAATGTTAGAACGCTCAGCTACTGACGTATCTGCCCAGCCCTTTTTCGCAGCGTGAGCGGCATCTAACGCAAGCTCAATGTCTTCAGATGTTGAGCGTGGGATTTGTGCGATGTCGCTGCCGTCTACTGGAGATGTTGCGGTGAAGTACTCACCTTTAACCGGTGCTACCCATTCGCCATTGATAAAATTACCGTAGCTTTCTTTGAAGCTTACGACCGAACCTTCACTACCTGGCTTTGCATAAATCATAAGAAGTACCTTTTGATAACTTTGCGCGTACCACGCGCACTAACTTGGTTTGTTGTGTAGTTTGATAATGGTACTTTTACGTTGTACCTACCATGATGCGATAGACCGATTTGACTCCTACTTTAGGAGGGGAAACCTATGGCTACTTCTCACTCTTCTCGACAAAAGACACCGATTGAGACGCTGAAAGCTCTGCATCACCGATATAACCGTGTTTAGCCGCAATGGCTGAAAACTGGGAGGGCACCGCGTCGAGCTTTCGCTTAATGACGGTAAGTGCGTTGGAGACAGTCTTAGCCGATAGTCCCAACTCATCAGCAATATCGAAGCGGGATTTATTCATTGCTATCGCAATAAATATTTCGAACTCACGTTTGGTTAATTTGGCAGCAATGTCCACATTAGTATCGAGAAGTTGATTGGCTAAATTTACCGCCAGGCCTCTCTCAATATACTTTTGCCCTTTTGCGACGACCTTAATTGCCGAGATCAATATTTCAGGCGAACTACTTTTACTGATGTACCCCATAGCACCGGTCTGCATGGCGCGGTGCAATATGACGCTGTCTTCGAACATACTGAAAAAGATAATTTTTAAATCTGGATGTCGCTTCAAAAAAATCTTGGCTAAAACAAGGCCACTTTCATTTGAAAGGTTTATGTCGAGGATTAAGATCTCAATGTCACTACTGGCTAATAAACGATGGGTTTGTGCACCGTTTTCAGCATCAAAAATACGGCAGTCGGGCATCATCGCATTAAGTAAAGCTTTGTAACCTTCACGCACCACAGCGTGGTCGTCGACGATAAGAATATTCATGCGACGTTAGCGCCCATAAGAGGAGGCATTTTTTTAAGGGTAAGGGACAGCGATACAGCAACGCCGCCATCATCGGGTGACGTCACACTGCAATTTGCTCCTATACAACGCGCTCGGCTGCGCATTGATGACATGCCAATGTTTTCCACGATGTGATTTCCCAGCCCCCTGCCGTTGTCTTTAACCATCACAGAGACCCGGTGAGTATCGCCATAAATTTGAATGCTAACCTTGGTGGCCTTCGCATGCTTAATCACGTTGTTAATGGCTTCTTGAGCAAATCGGTAAAGATGAATATCTCGCTCATTATCTTCTTGATAGCGCTTTAGATTAATTGACACGTCCCACTGCGTATCGGGCTGCGCTACTTCTTGTTCGTACACCAGTCGCTCAAGCGACGACTGAAGAGAGACTCTATCTAAAACAAGCGGATGAAGGTGAGCAGTGAGCTTTCTAATTGCATCGCTTATTTGATGTGACATCACTTGAACCTTCTGCGCCGACAGTTCAACAACAGATCGCTCTTTTGCGTTAACCAAAATATAAGCGTGGGCTTTTATCGTGGTCAGCAACTGCCCCACATTATCGTGAAGCTCTCTGGCAAGGTAATTTCGCTCTTGCTCTTGAAGAAGCGCTAATTGCTTATCTATTTTGATGAGCTGCTTTTCTTTTGATTTAAGTGCATTTTGTAGGTGCTTAAACTGGTCTAATACCCTGTTCATTTCGGTGATATCTGAATGTGGCAGGGGCTGTGATTCCTTGCCTTCTCGTAGCTCAGATAATGCGTCAGCGAGCTGATTTAGCGGCACTAACCTTTGCTTAACCGCCACTTTTAACGTAAACAGCAACAGCACAAAGGTTGCGAAAAACAGTCCCGCCACCAAGGCAAAAAAAGTGAGATTCTGGGTGAGTTCAGTAGCATCAAAAGGCGTAACGATAAGATACTGATTTTCCTGAATTGGAATGATAACAGGTGTGAGTGCAGTGCGTTCAGTTGTCGACATTACTGAAGTCTGTTCTGCCTGAAGGCGACCCGTGAAATAATGGGCGGATAAGTGAGGGCTAGGCTCAACAATCGCTTCGATATCAGCAACAGGGATATTGAGGTTGACCATTTCTCGCACTTGATTAAGCGCGCCCGTCATCTCTTCCTCAATGTTATCTTGTATGTGGAAGTAGACCAGACAGGTAAAAACCAAAAAGCAGCCAATGAATACGGCCACTATAGCTGTAGATATTTTCGTAAAACCTGACATAACCGCCCCCGCAAGCCTTTTATTACAGGGTTATGCTATACAGGCTACGTTAAAAAGCACATCCTGCAATAGGGGCGAATTCATCCTACCAAGGTAGGATGAATTCTGTTTTGAGCGATGTTTTATTTGGTAAGAACTTAGACAGTTTACACTTATCGGTAAGCCTGTTTCTCGGTGCTACTAACTTCCCAGTCGACTGCTGAATTGGCCTACTGCATCAACGACTTCTTTTGCACCGTATTGAATTTGTTCGATAACTTCACCCGCCTCTCTGGCGTAATTGAGCCCTGATTGCGCCTTTTCATCGCCTTCATTAACCAAGTTCACTGCGTCGGTGGCCAATGTCTGGTTGTGTTTAACCACATTGATGATTTCTTCTGTGGCTTCGGTTGTACGCGATGCTAATTGACGCACCTCGTCAGCAACCACAGCGAAACCTCGCCCCTGATCGCCAGCACGTGCCGCCTCAATCGCAGCATTTAGAGCAAGCAAGTTGGTTTGTTCGGCAATCGCACTGATACTTCCGATAATCGTGGCAATTTGTTGAGATTGAGCGTCCAACGCGTTAATTCCTTCTTTTGCCCTATCCATTTGTTGCGACAGCGAAGACATTTCAGAAAGCAGTTCGCTAATGACTCCCTTTCCTCGTGTGGCGATTTGATCCGTTGTGTTTGAAGAACGGTAGGCGATATCAGCAGCACTGGACACGGCATTTTCTCGTGCCACCTGCTCAGTAATATCAGTAGCCAGCTTAACCACTTTATACATACGACCGTGAGAATCACAAATCGGGTTATAGGTGGCTTCCAGCCAAATAGTGTTGCCGTGAGCGTCGAAGCGTTCAAATCTTCCTGCGACGAATTCACCCTGAGCAAGTCGTTCCCAAAACGTTTTATATTCGCGGGAATTCGCATACTCGGTATCACAGAAGATTCTATGATGCTGACCTTTAATGTCATTAAGGCTGTACTTAACGGTTTTTAGGAAAGCTTCGTTTGCGTCTTGAATATTGCCGTTTAAATCGAATTCAATCGCTGCATTTGACTTATGTAATGCGGCCACCAAATCTTCGTGTTCTTTCGAGTTGGCTATAGTGCGCGTGAGGTCGTTGAGGTTGACTGAGAATTTGTGAATATTCCCTTTTCCGTCAAAAATAGGTTCAACTACGCCCCTTAACCACGCTTCTTCACCATTTTCACGAAGAAACTCAATCGCCCCCCAGTAATGAACACGCTGCTCGATAGAATCTTTCAGCTTTTTAAAGTGAGGCGTGTTTCTGGCAATCTCGGGAACAAATTCAAAGAAGCGATGCCCTTTCACTTGAGAGAGTGAGTAACCTAGCTCTTTCTCGAACATCTCGTTGACGGCTTCAATTTCACCACGCTCATTAAGATTCAGAAAGATCATTTCTTCGCGCAAGCCATCTCGCACTTGCTTGAGTATATGTAGCTCCTCGCGAAGCGCTTCGTTTTCTTTCACTAAGTGTTTATTGAACATAGGGCCTTCCCTGACAGAGAATTACAATAATATGCCGTTTATCGGCAGTAACTAACCTTGCCTTAACGATAATTTGATTAATCTACACAAGGTTTAGCAAACGGTTCGCTAGACAATGTCTTTTTAACTAGGGCCTGTTGACCTTTGTTGTACATTTTTGCAGCGGTCTGTGTGCCATCTAGACAAGGCGAATGTTTGACGGTTTAGTGGTTCTAAATCGAGAACATTCAACGCAGTATAGATGGCACAAAGGCGCTGCCCGAAGGGGTCGTTATGGAAGCCTTTTACTCTTTGTCACAGTCCTTTAACTTAGCCCGCTAGGCCTGCAGGACTGTTTCGCGATTAAAAGGCTTCCATTTAGACCAAAATTCGTACACCAAAGGTCAACAGGCCCTAGGACGTGTCGGCCTAATTTATTAAAGCCTAGACCACATTCAGCCACTTGTATTAATGCGTGGCGAGTTTTTCGACGCTGCTAAGCTATTTTTTACATATTTACCCTGCAAAAGACAGTAGATAAACGTCTAATTTTTTAGTCGAGAAATTTTGAATGGTATTGCGTAACTTTATCTGTAAGCCATTTTGTAAATACCTGAAAGCGTGCTTGAGAATGAGTTTCTTTGTGTGTGGCCAGCCAGAATGTACGCTTAATGTGAATCTCGTTTTCAATGAGTCGAACTAAGCCTGGCTGAGTTTCAGCCATAAATTTAGGCAAAATGCCCACCCCTGCACCATTTACAAGCATTTGATACTGCGCATTAATACTGGTGCTGCGAAGCGCACTTAACTGTGACAAAGCAGTCTCTTCAATGAACTTTAATTGAGGCGCATACACCAAATCGGGCACGTAACTCACTAAATTGAAGGCGGTGAGCTCTTGTAATGTTCGTGGTTCGTTGTCGCTGATAAGGGACTGGTGGGTATAAAGATAAAGGTTATAGTCAGTCAATTTTTGTGTAACCAGCAAGCCTTTACTGGGCTTTTCTAACAAGATAGCCATATCGGCTTCTCGTTTGTTCAGGTTTAAAAAGCCGCTGGTTGCCACAAGCTCAATACTGATCCCCGGATACTGCTTTTTAAAATCGGGGAGTAAAGGCGCCAAAAACCAGCTACCGAAACCTTCAGAAACACTCACTCTGATCGTACCTGCCAAATGCGAGCGTTCATCACCTAATTCATTTTGTGCCTCTAGAAAGTAATGCTCTGCTTTTTCGATATACGTAACTAGCTCACTACCATGGGTGGTAAGCACATATCCCTTTTTAGTTAGCTCGAACAACTTGCAATTTAATGAGTCCTCCAGTTTTTTTACACGACGAATTAATGTCGTAGGGTCTACCTTCAAGCCTTTAGCTGCAATAGCTACACGACCATTTCTTGCCAAACCAAGAAACAAACGCATGTCGTCCCAATTCACTTAAACACCTGCATTTTTACAGCACCATACTGCAAGTATATGTATTGCCTTTGCAAACACAAGGTTTCAATATTGTTAAAAATTACAGGAGCTATGTCATGAGAAAGATTGTTCACTTTATTGCAGGTAAAGATTTTGAGGATAGCAGCGAAAATACCGCGTCGGTATTTGCGCCTAACACAGGTGAAGTACAGGCTGAAGTAAGCTTGGCTAACACTTCAACTTTGGCCTATGCAATTGAAACAGCCCAAGCTGCACAGGTTGAGTGGGCAGCAACAAATCCTCAACGACGCGCTCGTGTTATGTTCAAGTTTAAAGAGTTGGTTGAAGCAAACCGCGATCGCTTAGCGGCACTATTATCAAGCGAGCACGGTAAAGTGTTGGTTGATGCGCAAGGTGATATTCAGCGTGGCCTTGAAGTTATCGAGTTTGCCTGTGGTATCCCTCATGCGCAAAAAGGTGAGTATACCGAAGGCGCAGGCCCAGGAATCGATGTGTACTCCATGCGCCAAGCACTTGGTGTAGTGGCAGGTATTACGCCATTTAACTTCCCAGCCATGATCCCAATGTGGATGTTCGGTGTGGCAATTGCCTGCGGTAACGCGTTCATTTTAAAGCCATCAGAGCGCGATCCGTCAGTACCTGTTGAACTGGCAAAGCTTATGATTGAAGCAGGCCTTCCTGCAGGTGTACTTAACGTTGTACACGGTAACAAAGAAGTGGTTGATGGTATTTTAGATCATCAAACTATTAAAGCGGTGAGCTTTGTAGGCTCTTCTGACATCGCTAACTACGTGTACGAGCGTGGCGCTCGTGCTGGTAAGCGCGTTCAAGCCATGGGCGGCGCGAAAAACCATGGCATCGTAATGCCTGATGCTGATCTAGATCAGGTGGTAACCGACTTAGTAGGTGCTGCGTACGGCAGTGCCGGTGAACGCTGTATGGCGCTACCGGTTGTCGTTCCAGTGGGCGATGAAACCGCTGAGAAACTGAAAGCCAAGCTTATTCCGGCTATTAAAGACATTATGGTAAGTCATAGTGAAGATCCCAACGCTCATTATGGCCCTGTGGTTACTGCTGCTCACAAAGAGCGCGTTGAAGGCTATATCGACCTTTGCATAGAAGAAGGTGCTGAGCTTGTTTACGACGGTAGAACCAGTCAGATCCCAGACGACAGTCAAGGCTACTTCATCGGCCCAACGTTCTTTGACCACGTGACCAAAGACATGCGTTCATACCAAGAAGAGATTTTTGGTCCAGTGCTTCAAATGGTGCGCGCGAAAGATTTCAACGAAGCAGTTAACTTAGCAAGTGACCATCAATACGGTAACGGTGTTGCTATGTACACCCGTAACGGCCATGCGGCGCGCGAATTTGCGCAACGTGTAAACGTGGGCATGGTAGGGATTAATGTACCTATTCCTGTGCCAGTTGCTTACCACACCTTTGGGGGCTGGAAGCGCTCTGCATTTGGTGATACCAACCAGCACGGTATGGAAGGGGTGAAATTCTGGACCAAGGTTAAGACCATTACGCAGCGCTGGCCTGATGGCTCAGATACGAACGACAACGCCTTTGTTATTCCAACCATGGGCTAAGTGAGGAGACTATTATGACCACAGTTGCATTTATTGGCCTAGGTAATATGGGCTCAGGGATGGCAGATAACCTGGTTAAGAACGATTACAACGTATTGGCTTTTGACTTAAGCGAAGCGGCACTGGCCAAAGCCAAAGAAGCAGGCTGCACTATTGCGCAAGGTACCGAGCAAGCTGCTGCTGAGGCCGACATCGTTATCACTATGTTACCAGCAGGCAAGCACGTAAAAGATATCTATTCAAATCAGATCTTGGCTTCTGTCCGCGAAGGCACCTTGCTTATTGATTGCTCCACCATTGACGTAGAAACGGCGAAGAGTGTGTCGGAACTGGCAGAGAAAAAAGGCCTTAAAATGCTGGATGCGCCGGTGTCTGGTGGTGTTGCAGCGGCTGCGGGCGGCACACTCACGTTTATGGTGGGTGGCGACGCTGATGCCTTTGACAAAGCCCATGGTGTGCTTAGCGCAATGGGCAAAAAAATCGTCCATGCGGGCGGCCATGGCGCGGGACAAGCAGCAAAGATTTGTAACAACATGTTACTTGGCGCGACCATGATTGCGACGTGTGAAAGCTTCCAGCTGGCACAAAAACTTGGCTTAGATGCGCAAGTGTTCTTCGATATCGCGTCAAATGCCTCGGGACAAACATGGTCAATGACCACCTACTGCCCTGTTAAGGGTGTGGGGCCACAAAGCCCTGCTGATAACGATTTTGCCGGCGGTTTCGCTTCGGCGCTTATGCTCAAAGACTTAGGTCTTGCCATGCAGGGCGCGAAGGGCGTCAACGCGCAAGTACCTATGGGTGAGCTTGCTGCAAAGTGGTTTGAAATGCATTGCGAAGAAGGCAATGCAGGGATGGATTTCTCCTCAATAATCAACCGATTAGCGTAAGAGAAAACCAACAGTTCTCCGACGGCTACTTTCCCTCAGAAGAGGTGGCCTTCTTACTGAGCGAGTAAAGGATTTTACTCGCTCTTTTTTTATCTTTTCCCTACCTATCCCGCTTGTTTTTGCGCTGTTGTTACCTCGCAAGCTCCCTTACCAAGCGGAATGGTTCCTTTGTTATTTGGTGTTCCCTTTTCATCAATTAGAAGCCACTCTTAGGTGGCTTATTCGTTCTCACTCACATGGTTAAAACAAGCCAATTCGGCGTTCGGTCTACATCTTGCAGTCCCGTATTTAGCCTAAGAAATTTACACTGCATTAAAGGGCTAAATTTTATACACCCTTATGCAAAGCGATACTTTTATAACCGTGAAAATATTATACGTTTTAATGACTTACTTAATTCACTAAGCAATTTCACTAAACACATTGGTTCTCTATATCGCTCACTTAGAGCGCGCTTTGAGAAGCAGAGTGTCGCTAATTTCTAACGTTCAATTTCCTAAATTCAGTAAGTAAAAATAAAAGGAACACACTATGAAAAAGCGTATTGTTGCCGCTTCGACGGCAATTGTAGCTATTGGTTGTATTTTCGCCTTTATCGATACAGCCCCCTCGGGCAAAAAAGAGGTAGCAGCGGCGAATGCTGAGACAAAACCTGTTGGTAAAGAAAGCGCTATTGAAAGGCAACGAAACGGAAAAGTGTTATCGACCGGTGTCGATAACTTCAAACCAAAAAATGAAGCCGAGCTAAAAGCTCAGGCTACAACTACTAATAACGATAAATCAGAGAAAGACACCATCGTCTGGACAACATCAGAAGATGGCAAAAAGGTACTTGAAGCAGAAGGCTATATTCCCGCTGACGTAACCGATGAAGCTTACATTGAGCTTGATCGTGAAGAATTAATGACGGTAGAAGTTGGCGAGTATCTCGATTTATACATCCCACAGTTCGGTGGCAGTTACACCGGTGAAGTTGACCACGTTGTCACTCATCCAAACGGCGATCGTACCGTAGAGGCCCACATCCCAGGTGCGGGCTCTCTCTACGCCGCTGTTATAACGCTCGGCGAAAACGCCACCTACGGAAACTTAGCCACGCCTCGCGACGTGTTTGTGCTTGAAGGCAATGATAAATACGCGTGGATCGCACCAAAGTCTTCAATGATGCAAAACCACATCGAACGTGAACCCGACAGCGAACGCCCGCTTAGCGACGACAACGCTGAAGAAGTCTTCGATCTCGGCCAAAACTAATCCCCTAGTGCCTGTTGAGCTTCACAGGAAATTCAACAAGCTCAAATAAAACAACAAGAAGGAAATAAAAATGAAACACACATTTAAGTGTTTAACGGCAATGGCAGTTTCACTGCTTTGTGCAACATCAGTAACAGCAGCCACCATCGATGTAATGGTGCTTTACACCCAACCTGCTGCAAATAATGTGTCTAATATCGACACTAAAATTAACCAATACATCTCACACGCCAACCGTGTTTATCAAAATAATGCGGTAGATCTACAGTTGCGTTTAGTAGGCGCTCAGTCTTCTGCTGCTACATCTAGCGACCTTCAACCTACCGAAAGTGCGCTAGACTTGTTAACTGATAGCAGTGGTGTGCAAAACGCACGATCTTCAAACGGCGCAGACATGGTTGTGCTTTTAGGTAATCGTGAAAACATTTATGAAGGCGGTCAGCTAGTGGGTTACGTGTGTGGCATTGGCTGGGTAGGTCAAGGCAACAACGGTACACTGTACTCTAGCTCGCAAAGCCGCATGTACAGCATCAGCGCCGTTGATTGCGGTCTGTCTACATTTGTTCATGAACTCGGTCACAACATGGGCTTAGGCCACTCTGTTCGCCAAGGTTCAGTAGGCGGTGTATATAATGATGGTATCGGTCACGGCGTTGATAATAACTTCTCAACTATCATGGCCTATCCTCAGGCGTTCGGTAGTGCCACCCAGCTAGACTATTTCTCTGACCCTTACTGGTCAGGCTGTAATGGCCAAGCCTGTGGCGTTGAAAACGAATCTAATGCTTACCGCGCAGTAAATGCGGTTATTGACCAAATTGCTAACTACTTCTAAGTAAGTAATTAATTAGGGGATAAATAAGGGAAAGCAGCCTTGCTTTCCCTTCAACCTAAGCCCCTGCAGATTGTTTACTCTTTAGGCTGCGTCAACATGTCATCATACGCATCCATTTCCCAAGGCAGTTCGCCTGGGCTGGTATCGAGGAAGTGAAGATAACTTTCGAACTGATCTAAGATGTCCTTAGTAATACTCTCTTTGTCATATCCGTAAATATCGTAAGCTTGCCCTCCGCGGCGAAGGAATACTTCAGCGCGAAAATATTTTTCCGACTCGTCTTCTTCTGAACGCAGCTCTGCGTAGCTAAACCCTGGCACTAAATATTCAGTCATACGAATATCGTAGATAAAATCCATGTGATCGTGACGCTCAACAGTGAAGGTGGCCCTTCCCGTTTCCTCATCAAGCTTAACAAACGCCTCCCACTCTCTCGCTTTCAAAGCAGCTTGTACGTCTTTCATCGCTGCAATCACAGTTTTATCAATAAACTCATGCACCTCACTTCGGCTTGGGTAATCGACCATTGCTGCGAGTCGGCCTTTTAGGCTAGTCGAGCGACCGTGGTTTCTATTAAGCGTATTCGCCTTCAAACTGTTGTTTCGGTAGCCTTCAATGACTAGCGCACGCCATAGACCTGCTGCAGACGCCAGCATAATGAAGGCGAATGGTAAGGCGCTCGCAATGGTCATCGTTTGCAGGGCATTCAGTCCACCAGCCAAAAGCAACACTGCTGCAACGGTTCCTTCCAAACACGCCCAGAAGATACGCTGCCAAACCGGGCTTTCTTCTTTACCACCAGAAGCAAGAGAATCGATAACCAGCGACCCAGAATCTGATGACGTCACAAAGAACGTAATGATCAATAACACGGTCAAGCCTGACATGATTGACGCGCCAGGTAGCAAGTCATAGAGCTTAAATAAGGCAACCGCTTCGTTTTCCTGCACATCGCTAATGAGTGTAATAACACCTTGGTTCATAATGGCATTTAGCGCGGTGTCGCCAAACACGGAAAACCAAAGGAAGGTGAACATGGTAGGCACAAGCATTACACCAAAAACAAACTGCCTAATGGTTCTGCCTCGACTTATTTTGGCGATAAACATGCCTACAAACGGCGCCCAAGCGATGGTCCAGCCAAAAATAAACAGCGTCCAGTTGCCAATCCAATCGCTGCGACTGTAGGCCTGAAGATTAAAGGTGCGCTCAATGATGCCGTTGATATAACTTCCTGTGTTCTGTAAAAAGGTTTCTAAAATATGAACCGTTTCTCCGAAGATAAAAACGGTACTCATAAGCGATACAGCCAGAACCATATTAAGAATTGATAACCTTTTAATGCCTTTATCCATTCCCGCGATAACCGATATTGTTGCGGCAATGGTTACGATAGCAATGGTGCCTACCTGCACCATGATATCAATGGGGATATCGCCAGAAAGATAGTTAAGCCCCGCATTGATCTGTGTAACGGATAGTCCGAGTGTAGTGGCGATACCAAATAATGTACCGAGAATGGCGAATACATCTACCGCATGACCTATAGGGCCATAAATTTTATCCCCTATCAGCGGATACAAAGCCGAACGTATAGATAACGGCAAGCCATGTCGAAAAGCAAAATAGGCAAGAACCAAACCGACTAGCCCGTAGATCGCCCAGATGTGAAAGCCCCAATGAAAAAATGCGATTTGCATGGCTTGTTTCGCCGCATCAACAGTTTCAGCTGCTCCTGCAGGCGGTGAAGAATAGTGTAGAACAGGCTCTGCTACGCCAAAGTAGAGCAGCGCTACGCCGTAGCCTGCTGAGAACAACATAGAAAACCATTCAGGAAAGCTATATTGAGGCTCTGCATGATCGGGCCCCAACTTTATGTTCCCCCAGCTAGATGACGCTACCGATACAATGAATACCAAAAAGATAGCGACCGACAACATGTAAAACCAACCAAAGGTTTCTGTAATCCATGCCAATGTACTATCGAAGGCCTCGCCGGCAAGTTCGGGGTTGCTGATGGTTCCGATCACCAGAAGCAAAATAATGACGACGGCGGGGAGAAATACAGGAAGAAGAATGGTGGAGTTGTTTACTTGGCCTTTCATAGCAAATCCCTTTTCACTGACAGGTAAGTTGAAACCCTGCGAAAACTTAAAAGCTGCTTTTTTCTACTAGTGAGGATTTGCTTTGGTTCAGATAATTACCCAGATATATTCTTTTCTTGGCGCTACAGACCGTGATTTCAATTAAATAAGGCGCTTCAAGCGGCAAGGACCTGCTCTGAAAAAAGAGATTAACGGGCGTGATTGCCTCTGGCTTATCAAAAATAATCAGACATAGATAAATAGCGCTGCCTGATATGTTCAATTAACAGCTTAATTTTTCGAGATGGCTGGCGGCTGTAAGGATAAACGGCATAAACGCCTAACACCTTACCTACCCGCTCTGGAAACAAATCGACCAGTGTTCCATTACATAAATCTTCGAATACCAAACATTTAGGTACGTAGGCAATACCTCTACCAGCAAGAGCTGCTTTGCGAAGCGCCCCTGCATTATCACTTGAAAATGCGCCATCTACGGTGATGGTGTAACTGCCTTGAGACGACGTAAACTCCCACTCCCTTGCACCGGATGTGTGGTAGGAATACAACAAACAGTTGTGAAAGCTCAAATCCTCAGGTGCTTTGGGCCTGCCCTTTCGTCTAATGTAATCCGGCGATGTGCAAACCACCCAATGGGAATCTAAAAAGTGCCGCGCGATCAGACTTGAGTCTTCCAAATATCCCGTTCGAATAACAAGATCAAACCCTTCCTCGACTAAATTTACAAATCGATTATCCAGAGACATATCAACGCTTAACCCTGGATGAAGTGTACAAAACTCAGCTACCGCATCGGCTAACAGTAAATCGCCCGAAATCGTTGGAACTGACATCTTAATGTGTCCGGATATTTGTTCACTGTATCCAGAAATTGTGTCGATAGCTTCCTGCGTGGACGCCTTTACATTCATGGCGCCTTGCTTCAAAGCTTGACCCGCTTCGGTAAGCGTGAGTTTGCGAGTAGTGCGATACAAAAGCTGCGTTCCCAGCTCTTTTTCAAGCTTTGCTATTCGCTTACTGACTACCGAGTTGGTAATGTTGTTCGCCTCTGCCACTTTGCTAAAACTGCCCATCTCCGCAATTTGTGCAAAGAGAATTAAATCGTCTGCTCTCACGTTATTACTTCACTTTTGGAAAAGATAAATTTCATTGTTGCCGTATATCCCTAAGGCGAGAAACGTTATATTTTTATCAAGTTAATTACAATCGATTAAAGACATGATTATTTCATCGCCGACTGATTATCGACGCGCTGCGCAAAAAATATTACCGCCGTTCCTATTTCACTACATTGATGGTGGTGCCTATCGAGAGCATACACTTAAACGCAATGAAACTGACTTGGCTGACATTGCATTAAAGCAGCAAGTGCTGAGAAATATGTCGTCGCTTGACCTTTCTACAACGGTCTTTGGTGAACAATTGGCTTTACCTATTGCCCTTGCTCCCGTGGGATTAACCGGAATGTATGCGCGACGTGGTGAAGTGCAAGCCGCTAAAGCGGCAGCAAACAAAGGCATCCCGTTTACCATGTCGACGGTGTCAGTATGTCCTATTGAAGAAGTCGCACCAGCCATTGAACGTCCAATGTGGTTTCAGCTCTATGTGCTTCGCGATCGCGGCTTTATGAAGAATGTTCTGGAGCGCGCCAAAACAGCGGGTGTAACAACGTTGGTTTTTACCGTAGATATGCCTGTACCAGGGGCTCGCTATCGCGATAAACACTCCGGTATGAGTGGGCCATTTGCTGCAAGCCGTCGCGTACTGCAAGCGATGACTCATCCTCGTTGGGCATTTGATGTAGGCGTATTCGGTAAGCCTCATGATCTTGGCAATATTTCTACTTATCGTGGCGAACCGACCCAGTTGGAAGACTATATTGGCTGGTTGGGCGCCAATTTCGATCCGTCTATCAGTTGGAAAGACTTAGAATGGATCAGAGAGTTTTGGGACGGCCCAATGATTATCAAAGGCATTTTAACTGAACAAGATGCCAAAGATGCCCTGAGTTTTGGCGCAGAGGGCATTGTAGTATCCAATCACGGCGGTCGTCAGCTAGATGGCGTGCTTTCTACCGCTAAGGCTCTTCCAGCGATTGCTAGCGCGGTGAAAGGCGATCTAAGTATTTTCGTAGACTCAGGTATTCGTAACGGCTTGGACGTGGTGAGAATGCTGGCACTAGGTGCCGATTGTACTTTACTAGGGCGCTCTTTTATTTATGCACTTGCTGCTGAAGGCCAACAAGGGGTAGAGAACTTACTCGACCTGTACAAACAGGAAATGCATGTCGCGATGACACTATGTGGTGCAAAATCAGTCAGTGAACTTAACCTCGACTCTCTCGCTTTTTAGTATCGCTGGCACCAAGGCCACTAAAAAGACCCCCAGTAATTGCATAGTCCAACTATTGGGGGTCACTGCATTTTTTATGGCTCTTTTACCAATGCACAAGTGGCTGGAAGCGTTGTTTGCGCTTAATGATGCCCACCACAACAACTTCCATCATGCTCAGCCCAATTTTTAAGTTTGGTGGTTTTGCCTATTCCCGGGTTAAAACTATTGGTTGGGTCTAATTCTCGGTAAAAGTTTTTCAGCGCATCTTTTGCAAAGTACTCGTGTCCCACATTGTGCTCTGCTGGATATTCAGCGCTTCTCGCATCAAAAGTTTCCAGGATTTTACCCTTTAACAATTTGGCATCCGCCCCTTTTTTTAACACGTAATTCTGGTGCATTACGTGGCAGAATAAATGGCCGTAATACAGTTTCGTGTCTATCTGGTCGTCTATTTCTTTAGGCAACACTTCAAACCAGTCGGGATCGTTACGGCGAAGTGCAACATCGATGGTCATCATAGCGCCCACGTCTTTGCTGTGCATAACGTGGTAACGACCTATCGCGCCACCAGCAACAAAGCGATGCAAAATAGCCTTATCAGCTTCTTCTTCTGTACACTCAAAATAACTACCTTCATTGGTTTTAAAGAAAGCATCAAGGTAGGCTTTGGCCTCATCTACCCCGTCGTTGCTCATCTCCAATATCCAATGATGCTGATACTTGTCTCTGTACTCTTCCATTCGCTTAGGCAAGTGGTTAGGAAAAACGTAGCTCATATACTGCATAACGCGATCTGACATTTTGTTGGGTAAGAAGCCCAGCTTGTCAGTAAATGCGTCAAATTTGCGCTTAAATGCAAACAGCTTAGGAATAAATTTGGCGCCAAGCTTGCTGATAACGATAAACATATCTTTACCGTATTTCTTGGATACGTCGTAGCAGTCACGGTGAAGGTACTCACCCGAGTCAGGCAAGTTCTTGAAAGTAGAAAGTATGTCGCGACGCACTTGGGTAAACACAGCGGCGTCGTTAGACCCCACATAAAATACCTGTTTTTTCTCAGGAATAGGAAAGGTGTCTAGCCTCACTGCGAACACGGCAAGCTTACCCGCACAGCCTGAAGCTTCATGAAGTCTTCTGCCGTCATTGTTGAAGCGCGAAGGTGTGTCTGAATCAACGTCTCGAACTCGTTCATCATACTCGTTGTCTGATGCACGAGCGTCAGGGTGCTGAACGTCAGCTTCTTTGTAACGTTTGTTCTCAAGATTATTCAGAATTTCTTCTGGCTCACTACCTAGGTTAATCCCCAGATTGTTTACCAAAGATAGATTGCCATTAGCGTCGATTTGGGCAAAAAGCGCTAATTCAGTATAGGCAGGGCCTCGCTTGACCAAAGCACCACCTGAATTGTTACATATTCCCCCCACGATCGATGCGCCAATACATGAAGAACCAATCACAGAGTGAGGTTCGCGACCATAAGGCGCAAGCGTCTCTTCCAATCCAAACAAGGTACTCCCAGCCAAGCCAACGATCTGTTTTCCCTTGTCAACTAACTGAATATCATCAATACGCATAGTACTGATAATAACGAGAGGCCTGTCGTAATCTTTACCATCTGGCGTAGAGCCGCCCGTTAACCCTGTATTGGCCGCCTGCATAATAACCGCAACGTCGGCTTCAACACACAGCTTAAGCACACGCCAAATTTCGACAAGCGTTCCTGGGCGCACTACCGCAAGCGCTTCGCCCGCACCAAAACGAAACCCTTTAGTGTAAGGCTGCTTCTTCGCTTTATCAGTTAACAAATAGGCCTGCCCTACTACATCGCGCATTGATGCAATCAAAGACTGAGTGTCAACGTTTACGGTCATGGTTCTCTCTGTGTATTGAAATAATGGAAGGAATGACTTGGTGTTGAACTATACACTAACACCATTATTAACAAAGGGGGCAAGCCGCTTTTATCGAGATAATTTACTTATATTTAATTCGTTGAACACTTAGAGGCTCTAGCATTTAAGCAAAACTTACAGGCATTTTTCACTGTTACATTTTGTTACGCTTTGGAGGAGCAAGTTAGACCAGAGGAGTATTGTAAAGCCAATGTATAGTTCGTAAGGTTGATAGACACGAAAAGGAGCTTTCATGTCACATCAAGCGTTCGTTTTAACAAGAAAAAGTTTTTCAGAAAATACTAGAAGGGATGGGGCTTACGAACGATTCCTAAGTATTTTGCCGTCATGTGGATTTGTCGTCACAACCGGTGCGATTCATCCACCTCGAAGCGTGCTTAATAACACCTATACCTTCTTTATCGATGCGCAGTATTGTGACTCTGCCGCTATGCTCAACTTGCCTGTAGTCAACGATAACCCAGAGTTGAACAAAGTCATTTTCAACGTGCCAGAGTCTGACGTCGATTTTCATTATGCGGCACTGCAACATGGTATTAATGGTATTTTCCATATTGAAGATAGCTTAGAACTTCTGGTTCGCGGTGTTCAACAAGTTCAGGCGGGCAACAAATGGTTCAGTCGCGAGATTATGAGTCGCTATATTGATGCCAATTTAGTGTCTAAAGCAAAACCCGTTGCTGCACTTCAATCGTCACATACTGTGCTGACCAAGAGGGAGTTGGCCATCACACGCAAAATTGCAGATGGTGCCCAAAATCAGGAGATTGCAGACTGCTTACACATCAGCGTAAATACGGTGAAAACTCACGTTTACAGCATATTTAGGAAAACGGACTGCCGAAATCGCGTTGAGCTTATAAAGTGGTTCGATCATCAGTTTAGCCAACCACAACAAGTAAGCATCTAAACTGATAATCCATTAAATTTAATTGCGTATGGCGCTTACGCTTTTGCGCGCCATACGCCTTTCTCCATTCCTTGTAACACCAACTCAGTCACCGCTTTTTCTATGCTTTGTTTAACGCACTCGAACATGGGTTCATTAGTCGTGTAGCCCGTTTCTGCTTCAAGCAGGCGCTTAAGCGAAACATACCTAAACAGGCCTGCTCTCACCTCCTGGCTTAGTACCTTCTTAGAGGTTGAAACCGACACCAGTACTTGACCTGTTCTCACGTCAACTGCACGCATGTAAATGGAAATTTGATCTTCCCTAAACAGCTCACTCGCTCCAATGCCAAAGTACTCTACGCCAGCGCCGCCGGTACGAATGTTGGTATCGTAGCTAATTATCCCACCTTCTATAATAATTCTAGCTGTCGTGAGTGGCGGCAAATCGCCTCCGCTGCTTTCGTCGGCTCTAATTATTTTGCGTTCGGTAAGAATGTTCTGCAGCCCTTCACGCTCCACAGGTAAAAACCACGATGTCTCGCTTAAGGTCTGAACAAGAATAGAGGTTGCGCCTTGAGTCACCGCAGTAGAAAACGAACTTGCCCCAGTGCTAGGTTTATATTGCCCGGTCTGGTCTCTAAACGCATATACAGAAACCGGAATTTGTCCCATAGGCGCTGGCAAGCTTTTTACTTCAGACAATGTGGCACTGTCTTTAATTACATCAGCGGCCGTTGTATCTGGCGGCAGCGTATTAGTGATGGACTGGCATCCTGCAAGCGCCATGGCCACTATTAAAAAAACGGTACTTCTCATGTGTTTCCCTACCCAAACCGTGGAATTTCAACGACAGTAACCTCACCTGTCAGTAAGTTAGTAATGTTCACAACAATGCTGTCAGGATTACTCGTTATTAGTTCTACCTGAAAGTCACCACTAACAAAAATACTATCCTGATTGAATATGCTGTCTATCGGGTTTCCATCTTCATCATATTCTTGTTCACCGAATGCGATGTCTGTGATTTCGCGGACTATACGGTTAATATAGGCGCGTTCGAGTGATTCTTGAAGGCGTTCGTCATAGGAGCGCTCGCTGTAAGGCGCTGTATGAGCGTTTTGTGAATTCGCCTTACTTAATAAAAATGATCCGTTAAGTGGATTACCACCGAATGACGGGTTGATCGGTTCATACACCAACTCTGTTGCTTTCACACTAGATGAAGTCCACGAGCCAGTCGCGATTAAGGCTGCTATCAATATCCCTTTTTTCATTACCATTCGTCCCCTGCTAAATCTGGGCTTCTACTGTCTATACTCGCGTTTGCCACCGCGTCTAAAACTAACATGATGGCTTGCTGTACTTTTTCATCTAAAGGTACTTGTCTACGCCCCATGTACGTTTGATAAACCACTCTATTGTCGTAAATCACCGAAAGAAGAGTACCCGCTTGTGGCACAATAATTTCTTTAACTACAAGGTTCTTACCCGAACTGTCTGGGACTTCTCGCCAGTATTGGCTAATGCGAGAGGCAAATTCGTGGCCTTGGCGGCTAATACTGTTATCGAGCAACAGTCCACCTAGCCGAATTTCTTCTGCGTGAATCGGAGAAAAGAACACACTAAAAAGCAGTGTGATAAGAGAGAAACAATACAAGTACTTCATTTTACTGAATATAGCCGGGCAAATGCCCGGCTACTCACTTTTACATCTGTAGGTTTACATCTGAACAACGGTAGCTACGTTGTAGTCACCAACCTGCGTAACACTTACTGTGCCGCCGTTGCCAGTAATACTACCTGTAACTAAGTTATCGTTACCCATTTGCGTAACTTCAAATGTATTCATATCACCAGAAATAACGAACTGACCACCTGCGTCGTCTGTTACCCAGTTTCCTACGCCTTCTTGCATAACACTAACAATATTGTCGTCACCGTTAACCAATAGGTCTAGTAAGTTAAGCTCGCCCGTTTGCGAAACCATAATTTCGTTGTAGCTTGATGTAACGTTGCTTGCCAACTCAACTGATGCCGTATTTTCAACACCCTCTTGAGACATTTCAATGATGTTGCCATCAGCGTAGTAAGTTGCATCACCAATACCAGCTTGTGCTAACGCCAAGTTGGCATCGCCATCTTGCTCAATTTCAACGGTGTTAAACAGGCCATCGAAATTAACTGTGCTGATTTCATTGGCATCACCTACCTGAGTTAAATCAAACTCGTTTAATAAGCCAATTACGCCAGCATAAGCCGTGTTGCCTTCGCCCACTTGGTTAATTTCGAACGTATTCGCTTGTCCGCCGATAGTTTCTACGGTAGCTAAGTTAACGTCACCGATTTGGTCGATATTAACTTCATTGCCAGAGCCTTCAAATACTCCTGTGGTAATCTCGTTGCCATCACCATCTTGTTCAAACTCTAGCACATTACCGTCGCCAACCATGCTCCAACCCACAGCGTTCTGGTCGCCATCTTGGTCAATTTCAATTTCGTTTTCTGATCCGATAACGGTTAAATCAGACACGTTGTAATAGCCGTCTTGAATAACATCGATAACGTTTGCATCACCGCTTAACTCGCGAACATACGATTCGTGCCAGTCACCACTTTGATCAACAAATACCGTATTGTCGTTACCCGCAATGGCATTATTAGCCCAGTTACCACCATCGCCCTGATACACTGATAACGTGTTTCCGCTGCCCGAAATGCTATTTATTGAGCGATTAAAAATAAAACCGATAGGGCCGCCATCACCTAATTGAACAAGTGAAACCGTGTTATCGTCACCTTCGACAACGACATTGGCTGTACTATTTAAACTATCTTGCTCAGATTCTAAGAAGTTGCCGTTACCTGTGACACTTGCAAAGAAGGTATTACCTGACTGCATTTGCGAAGCTAGTACTTCGTTTGCGTCACCCGTTACTTCTACAAAGATTGCATTTAAGTCACCTTCCTGACTTAAAATAGATTCATTACCTACCTCATTTCCCTCTGGTGCCGTTTGGGTTAGCGTAATTTCATTGCCTTCAGCTGCAGCAATAAAATCTGCGGAAGCACTGAAATCAACTGTCTTACTCGCTGGAACTTCCTGAGCCGATGCCCACCCTGTCGCTGCTACTAAAAGCAATGCACTCGCTATTTTTGTTTTTTTCATTTTCACATTTGTCTCCCTATGGCAATCACATCATTCTTGATATTGTGTGATGTTAATCACCATTTCGTTCCCTATCTGGTAAACAGTAAAAGACTGTTCACCCAATTGATTAACATTGGCTACATTGTCGAACCCATCTTGAATAATCTCGAAATAGTTATTGTTGTTTTGCTGCAATAAATTAACCACGTTCCCCTCACCCAGCTGAGTGATAAGAGCTTCGTTATTACTGCCGTTTTGAACAACATTCGATAGGTTGGCGCCGTTGCCGCTTTGGATAATGTTAGTTATGTTATTTAGCCCAAACTGACTAACAGCGATGAAGACCGTTTCATCGTCTATCGTTATAGCTTGAGCATTCAGACTCATTGAAAGAGAAGATTCCACCATGTCTGAGCTTGTTGATAAGTCGGACTGTTGAGCATAAGCAGGAAGATTTACGGTTAGAAGACTGCACCCCGTAATGGCTGCCAACGCAACGGCTCTACATGCCTTAGCGTTATTAGCAAATTGGCTCTTTTTAACCTTTAGCTTCTTGTCCATGAGAACGACTGCTTCCTTGATTAACAACAAAGGTGACCCCTCTATAACACTCCTTAAGACGGCGAGAATCCATCACCAATAAGTTGTATTTATTACAGGTCAAATACAGTTAGCACACGTTAAATCAGCAAGTTATTTATTATGGGTAATACCATAGTGCTAGATTTGACGAAAATTCACGCACCGAGTAATTATTGGTAAGACCACCTAGTTTTTGTAGGGTCTTTTAACGGGTATTGCTACAGCGCGCCCCTAAGACATAGAGATCTTAACTACCTGTCAAAAGTCATAGTAATTAAGTACCACTTTGGGCTTCTCTTCTCACTTTTTCCTAGTGGTTAAGTAGTATTTTTGAGCAAATTTTACTGTTAGGGGTGGCAGGTTTTTAAATTTGCGTTATAAGTTTTAACCGTTAGTTATATCAGACCGAACGAGAAGGTTCTGTGATTAAAGCATTATTGCTAATTATGGAATCTAATTATGAAAACAAAGCCTTTTAAAACAGGCCTTTCAGCACTGTCATTAGCCCTTCTACCGCTAATGGTATCTAGTCATGCACACGCCGCAAAAGCCGAAATTTTCGACGATAGCGTTATCGTTGTGTACAAAGAAAATGTAAGCAAAGCGGAAAAGATGCGCGCTCGCTCTTCGGTAGGTGCACGAATTAGTGACGCAAACCGTGATGAGGTAGATGATCGCTTCTCTAACCTTTTAAATGGCCGCATTGCCAAACTGGAACTTCGTGGCAAGTCTGTAAAAGACGCCATAGAAATCTTAAAGAAAAATCCTGCGGTTAAAATCGCCGAGCCAAACTTCTTGTACCGCAAAGCCCTGGTACCTAACGATCCTTCTTATGGTGACCTATGGGGTTTGAATAACACCGGTCAAGCCGGCGGTACTGCAGATGTGGATATTGACGCGCCAGAAGCATGGGATATTACAACCGGTGATAGCGATGTGGTCATCGGCGTTATCGATACGGGTGTTGACTACAATCATGAAGACCTTGCAGATAACGCATGGGTTAACCCAGGTGAAATTGCTGGAAACGGTATTGATGATGATGGCAACGGTTATATTGACGATGTTTACGGTATCGATGCATTTAACGGCGATTCTGATCCTATGGACGATGATTCTCACGGTACGCATGTGGCCGGGACAATTGGCGCTGTGGGCGGAAACGGAATTGGCGTAGTCGGTGTAAACCATGACGTGTCAATCGCTGCATGTAAATTCTTAGGTCCTGACGGCGGTTCAACCGCTGGCGCTATTGAATGTATCGATTACTTCACCGACCTTAAAGAGAACCGCGGCATCAATATTAAAGCTACCAACAACAGCTGGGGTGGCGGCGGCTATAGTGAAGCGCTAGAAACTGCTATTGAAGAAGCTGGCCAAGCGGGTATTTTGTTTGTTGCTGCGGCAGGTAACTCCGGTTCAAACAACGACAACGTAGATAACTACCCGTCTAACTATGTCACTACAACAAACAGTCTGCTTGCAGTTGCTAGCCACACTCGTACTGACGGAGACAGCGGCTACTCATACGGTATTGAAACTGTAGACATCGCGGCGCCGGGGACAGCTATCCTATCTACAGTACCAGGTAACGGCTATGCGGCATACTCAGGCACATCAATGGCAACGCCACATGTTGCGGGTGCAGCAGCACTTGTGTGGTCGCTAAACCCAGAACTTACGCCATCTGAAATGAAAGAGCTGTTAATGTCTACAGGTGAAACTAGCCTATGGGCTGATGGTCGCACCGTGTCTGGCAACCGCCTAAATGTACTTAACGCACTTGAAGAAGCTGATCCAACTCCAGGTTTTAAACTGGGCATTACGCCTGGTTCAGCTGAAATTGAAGCGGGTGAAACCTACACCTTCACTATTGAAGTTGGTTCAATTGCTGGCTACGAAGAAGAAGTACAGCTATCGCTTGCAGAGCCAAGTGATATCGCGTCTTTAAGTGCAAGCTCGGCAATGCCTGGCGATACGGTAACACTGACCGTAGAGACATCTGAAGATACGCCTTGGGGTCCATACAGCTTTACGGTGAACGGTGTAAGCGGTGATATTGAGAAATCTAAATCAGCGAATCTTTATGTTTACCCTCAAGGGCTAAACGAATTCCCTTACGCGTATTCTGGTGATGCTGTACCTACGTTACCGAATGAAGAAGATCCAGACGATGTCGGCGTGGACCTAGTGATTAACGTTCCTGACGACTTAACCGTATTCGGTATGCAGGCGTCGGTAAATATCACACACACCTATAGCGGAGATCTCGTACTATCACTGACCTCTCCTCAGGGTACGACCACCGTTCTTCGTCAGAATCAAGGTGGCGCTACAGATGATATCGTTGAGAGCTATAACTCTGATGCCTTTAACGGCGAAGTAGCAACAGGCGATTGGACCTTGAACGTGCTTGATACGTTCAACGGTGACAACGGCACTGTTAACACATGGAGCCTTGTGGTGACCGGTATTGGTGAAGTAGGCCCAACACCGCCTAACTCTGCGTTTACCTATGACGCTTCAGGATTATCAGTAAGCTTTACTAATAACAGTAACGACGTTAATGACGACATTGTCAGCTATAGCTGGGACTTTGGCGATGGCTCTACTTCAACGGAAGAGAACCCAACGCATGTTTACGCGAGCACAGGCGCCTATGACGTAACCCTTACGGTTACCGACTCTGAAGGCCAAACTGGCGTATCAACAGAAACCGTATCAGTTTCAGATAGCAACATTGTTGCCGAGATTGACCGCGCTATGCTGTCTCGATTCGGTTCGTTACGCGTAGATTTATCATATAGTGGCTCGATGGCCGATACTGTAATGATTTATCGCAACGGTGAGCTACTTGAAGAAGTAAGCAACACTGGACGTTATCGCGACAGAAGCAGAGGCGTTCAACCTGGTGAGTATACTTATATGGTTTGTGATGAAACCTCTGCATGCTCTGCACCAGTGTCTGTAAACCTTTAATGTAGTTTGCGTATCGCTGACGCGCTCTTCGTGACAGTCGGCGAATGATACGCAGTACAGTTAAGAGTTAAGCAATTGCCGGCCAAGGATAGGCCGGCTTTTTTTATTCTGAGAATTAAAGAGAGCACCAGTCTAAGCCATCGGCTTATTCACTATAAGCCAAATACAACGTACACTTGATGCATTAAGAGATAATAAGCATTTTTTCATGCACATACTCATTATTGACGATCACGAAATTGTAAGGGATGGCATTAAAACACTCATCGAGCAAGAGTATGGCTGGCATGTTTCTTACGCAGTAAGCTCTCTGGATGCTCTTCCCTCCTTCGCTACGTTAGACGATATTGACGTTGCCATTCTAGATATCTCGTTAGCACAGGAAAGTGGTTTCGACACGCTAATAAAAATCAAGAAAGACGCGCCGTTTATAAAGTGCTTAATGCTGAGCATGTATGATCATGTTGGCTATATCAGTAAAGCGCTTGAACTCGGCGCCGATGGCTACGTTACAAAGAATGCTGCCACCAAAGAGTTAATGGACGCGTTGGAAGCTCTAGAAAAAGACGAGAATTATCTAAGCACAGATATTAGTAAAAAGTTAGCTTTCGGTGATAAACAGCTAACCTCTATCCTTACTGAAAGGGAAAAGGAAATTTTCTTACTGTTAGCAAAAGGATTCCAGCCAAAACAGATTGCCTACTACATAGATACTGCCCCGAAAACAGTGATGGTTCACAGAACTAATATTTACAAGAAACTCAATGTAACCTCCCAATTTGGTTTACTTAGAATTGCTTTAGAAACTGGGTACCTCGACGTTTCTGACGTTATCTACGACGACACGCTAGTCAAAGCAAATTGATGAATTTAACGCGGTATTTCAACGTTACCTATTTACTAATGGGATTAGGTTATACCGCGCTATTTCACGGCGTGTGGTTGTTCAGCACCCAATTTGAAATTATTTCAGGTACGGTGAGCTGGTATTTGCCTGCTGGAGTTCGCCTGGCGGCGTTTTTACTACTGCCAATTTACAGCTGGCCACTGCTACTCATCGCAGAAAAATCAACCCACTTCATTTTATTTCACCCCGGTGGCATTCTCGACAATACGGCGTTTTTAAGTGGAACCATAGGTTGGTATTTAGTCCATTTAGTGGTGTCACCCGCGGTAATTTGTACATGCGTTTATTTATTCAGACGTCGCTTTAGCGCACCTTATATAGACAATGTTTCCAGCACCCTTGCCACGTTGGCTTTTGGTGTTCTTATAAGTGTTGCTCTTGGGGTGGTATTTTTGGGCAGAAGGGCTATTGAACTGCAAACAGGCATAGAGGTTTTTCTTTCTATTTTGTTTGATTTTTCATTAGGTGACTTTGTAGGAATTGTTGTTCTTTGTCCTTTTCTTTTCGCATTATATAAACGGCCATCTATCCCTAAGAGTCACTTAGTACTGTACCTTACAACAATCGCTTGGCTGGTTTTGCTGATGCTGAGCAGCTATGCCTACTCCCAACAAATTAACATCAGCTATCAGGTTAAGTATCTAGCGGTTTTCCCCGCGCTCTTTTTATCGTATCGCTATGCCATAGTTGGCAGTGCGTTTTCGTGTTTACTCATAGGTATTACTGCGTTCGTGGTGGCAAGCCAGAGCGCACTTCCTCCCATTGAGCATCAGTTTTACATCTTAGCATCATGTACAAGTTGCCTCATTTTAGGTGCTTCAATTAACCAATCTACCTTGCTGAATATGAAGCTTGCGAAGAAAAACGAGGATCTTGAAGTATCGGTGCAAAGCGCTCAAGCACTGGCCAGTCAATTAGTGGTAGTGCAAGAAGATGAACGAAAGCGCTTATCGCGGGATTTACACGACGACTTTGGTCACCGCATAGTCGATTTGAAACTTCAACTGTCGCTAGATAGCAGAGAAAGCGACAACGACATGATGCTCAATAAGATAGATGCTCTATACCACGCAATGAAGAAAAGCTTAGGAGGATTACGTCCGTCCGGTATTGATACACTTCCCATTGAAAGCGTGATCCAACGTTCAGAGATTATTACCACGCTCAAGCGCGCAAACATAGACTATTCGTTTAACGTTAGCGGCACGCCAGTACCGTTCGATTCAGACCAGAAAATACATATCTATCGCATTGTGCAGGAAGCGGTGACAAACAGTATAAAATATGCCAATGCGACGTCGCTCAGTATTGATATCAACTATGCGCAACACAGTGCCGTGTTTATCGTCACTGACGACGGCGGCGGCATCCCTGAGCATTTTGCCCACTTAGCAAACGCTGAACCCACACTCGGCCTGCTGTCGATGAGAGAACGCGCAAAGTTGATAAATGGTGAGTTTGATATTTCCCAGAACAAACCAACAGGCACCCGAGTTTGCCTGACTTTGCCCTACAGTGCTTAAGTTACTCCACTGCGTTTTAGGTGCGTCGCTGCATCCTTTTTATGCTACATTGCTGTTGATTTAACTACTATTTTGATAACCGTATGCAAAAAAATTTCATTACTCGCCGAGCCCGTTTTTTTAGACAGTGCCTGAACATTGCTGTCCTAATTGCCACTTTCACCACGTTAAATGGCTGTGTAAGTACTCAAAATGAAAGTCCTTACACTTACGCTCCGTCTGCATCACCCTATCAAGATGTGGTCAATGCACAGCAGCGAGCTGTGGAACAAAGCAAATTACTTTTGGTTGTTCTGGGTGCTCAGTGGTGCCACGACAGTACTGGCTTAGCTGAGCGTTTTGCGACAAAGGAAATGGACCTTATTCTACGCGCTCATTATGAAACCGTATTTGTTGATGTGGGAACACTTGAAGACAGAAGAAATATAACCGAGCGATTTGACTACCCCATTTATTACGCCACGCCAACAGTAATGGTGGTTGAACCTAAAACCAGCGCATTGTTAAACAGAACGTCAATGGATATATGGGGGCGCGCTGACAGCATTCCCTTATCGGAGTACATTCAGTATTTCTCTCGCTTTCCTGCAATGACAACTGCGCAAAAAGCCCCGTTTATTAACTGGGAAGCGACAGATGAAGAAGAAGCTTACAATAAAGAGCAAGCACTCAGATTACAAAGCGCTTATGACAAACTCGGTCCGCTACTTGCGCTAGATTTACAAGGTAATACCCCACAAGGGCTTAACGAGCTATGGAAAGAGACCAAAGGGTTTCGCACTGAACTGCAAAAAACGCTGATAAAGCGCGCCGAGCTTACATTAGATTCTGAGGATAGCAACGGAGTCAACACCACGCCAGCATTGCGACAATACAATCCGTTTTCGTGGGAACATAATTAATTACCCACTCAGCGAGATTTAAAATGTTCGTAATCGCGGCGTGTTATCGCAAGTATAGTGGTTCTACATCAAGGTGACGCAACAAAGAATACGGACATTAAAAAGGGCCTTTCCAACGGCCCTTTTTTAATAAACTCGGTTTTATGAAGCGCAGTTCAACTGTTTACGCTTTTGCCCTGTTTGATGCCGTATTATTAGTGGTGCTATTTGACGGATTACTTCTGCGCTTAGCTGGTCGTTTAGCGGCACTTCCTTCACTTCCTGAGCGTCTTCGACCTGCAGGCTTTCCACCGCTATTGTTGCGCGAATCCGGTTTACCTGCGCGCGGATTACCATTTCCACTACGGTTGCCTTGACGTTGACCCGACTTTTTATTCTCGCCACTTCGTTTACCTTCGCTGCCGCTCTCACCTTGTGGTGCTTTCGGCTTTTTCGGCTTCTTGGGCTTTTTAGGCTTAGAAAGCGTGGTAACAGGCACGGCTTGCTGAGGCTCGAAACCTTCCAACGTTTCACGAGGAAGCAGCTTTTGAATCAGTGTCTCAATATCTTTCAGGTTTTGCAGTTCTTCAGCACATACAAATGACCAAGCCTGTCCACTAGCGCCTGCGCGCCCTGTACGACCAATTCGGTGAACATAATCAGCTGCCGTATTGGGTAAGTCTAGGTTTACAACGATAGGCAATTCACTAATGTCGATGCCGCGTGCTGCAATATCGGTGGCTACCAGCACTTTAATTGCGCCATTTTTGAAGTCAGCAAGCGCTTTAGTTCTCGCTCCTTGGCTTTTATTACCGTGAATAGCGGCACTTGGAATTTTTGACCGAGTTAGCTTTTCTGCAATACGGTTAGCACCGTGTTTCGTGCGGCTAAATACTAACACCTGCTCCCACTTCTGCTGTTTGATCAGACAAATAAGCGCGGTCGTCTTTTTAGATTTATCAATGGTCACTAAGTGCTGCTGAACCGCTTCTACCGTGGTATTGGCTGGCGCGGTTGAAATACTCACAGGGTTGCGCGTTATTGTTTTCGCCAGTGCAGTGATTTCATCAGAAAACGTGGCTGAAAACAGTAAGCTTTGACGCTCTTGTGGCAATAGCTTCAATACTCTCTTAATGTCGTGAATAAAGCCCATATCAAGCATTCTGTCGGCTTCATCCAATACCAACACTTCAAGCTGAGAAAACTTAACAGCGTTTTGCTGGTAGAGGTCAAGTAATCGTCCAGGCGTAGCAATTAACACATCCACACCTTTACGCAGCTTCATCATTTGAGGATTAATACCTACACCACCAAATACCACGGCAGTTTTTAACGGCAAAAACTCACTGAACGCTCTGATGCTTTCTTCTACCTGAGCAGCAAGTTCTCGCGTGGGTGTTAAGATAAGTGCCCGAACATTGTTGCCAGATACAGGTTGTCCTTCCATCAATCTCTGTAAAATAGGAAGTCCAAATCCTGCAGTTTTCCCTGTTCCCGTTTGCGCAGCTGCCAACACATCCTTTCCTTGCAATACTTCTGGTATTGCCTTTTCCTGGATTGGTGATGGTGTACTAAATCCTCGTTTTTCAATAGCTTTTAACAAGGGTTCAGCGAGCCCTAATTGGGTAAATGACATTAATAAACTCCTGTCATAGGTATTTATAAAAAATTGCATACCGCAAAGGTATAAGCGTTAGTGCTTTATTGCTAACCGTGGGGGTTATAGATTACTGGGAAAACCTAAAGAGATACGCCATTGCCAACTTGGCTTATTGGTGTTTGACATCAAGAAAAGAACGTAGGTGTTTACTCTTACAAATTGCGCGCGGAGTCTACCACTAAAAGCCGAAAGCCACCAGCGCATTTTTTGTTCAAAATCTAGTTAAGCTTGTCTGACGTTTCACTTAATAAGTTCCGATTTACATAGCTTAAGAGCATCGGAAGTTTTATCGGCTTTTCGCACTAAGAGAATGGTCTTGAACCGTACCGTATTCCCTCATTTTTAGGAGAGATATTGTTATATTTATATTTTTATCAAAACGATAAATATCTATTTAATACTAATTTTGCGACCTAGAAACGTAAACTTTTCATGTAACAGAGTTTAATTTTATTTATCAATACCTTAAGACATTTAGCTTTTAAAAGTGTGCGTTAAAAAAACAAGTTAAACAGGGCTCTTCTACGTAAAAACACCTCAAAACCTCTGAAATTAAAGACAACTTGATAGCCAATTTCTGTTGGATAGATAAAAAAAGCTTTACCATATTTGTTATAACAGATAAAAAGCGCGCAGTTATTCCACGCTCAAATTACATCCACGCTGCTGCAGTGTGGTAAACAAGTGAAGTAGAAAACATGAATGTTGATAGTTTAACCCAGCACTTTGAGGAAAAGTTGGCTTTAGTCAAAGCATCGGTGATGTCTGATAGCTTTGTTATCCAGCTTACAACAATCGCAATTATTTATTGCGTTGCGTTTTTGCTTGCACGACAAGTAAAAAAGCCATTTAAGTTTACCCGAGAAAAGCCGCAGCAAGGCGCACATACTATGCACGGCTTTTTATACAATCTGGGTGAGGCACTATTCCCGCTTATCACCATCAGTATGCTAAAGCTTACTACCGTGTTGGGGGCGCAATTTCAGTTTGATGCATGGCTATTGGAAATAGCCGTTGTTGTAGCACTAATGCTGTTTGTTAATTCCTTGATTACTGGTTTTGTCGAAAACAACACCATTGCAGCGTTTATGCGATGGGTGGGTTTACCCATCCTATTTTTACACTTAGTTGGCGTGCTTCCGCTGATAACTTCAGCATTGGAGTCAATGGCAATATCAATCGGCAATGTTGAAATTTCAGCGTATGGCGTAACAAGAGTACTGTTGTTTGGTGGCTTGCTGTTCTGGCTAGGCCGCAGCTCGAACGCCATTGGTCAAGATATTATTCGAAACCATAAGTCGCTCGACGTTTCTACCAAAGAAGTGTTCGCAAAGCTGTTTGAAGTTGCCCTGTTCTGTGTGGTCTTTCTTTTATTGCTTAACGTCATGGGAATTAATCTTACCGCATTAGCCGTGTTCGGTGGTGCAGTAGGTGTGGGTTTAGGCTTAGGTCTGCAGTCCATCGCATCAAACTTCATTTCGGGCATCATTATTTTATTGGATAAATCGTTGACCGTAGGCGATTACGTTGAATTGGAAGACGGGCAGAAAGGTATCGTCAGAGAATTTAAAATGCGCTATGCCGTATTAGAGACATATGACGGTAAAGATGTACTGGTGCCTAACGAAAAGTTTATCAGCTCCTTGCTAATAAATTGGACACACAAAAACCAAAAACAACGTTACCGCATCGACTTTTCTGTCGCCTATAAAACTGATATCCGCGCGATGGTAGAGATTATTAAAGAGGCGGTATCGGAACACCCGCAGGTGATCAGTGGCGATGATGTTCCATTTGAAGAGCTTCCTGACTGTGAAATAGATAGCTTTGGCGACTCTGGCGTTAACATGTTCGTTGAGTTTTGGATGGAAGGGGTGGACGATGGTAAAAACCGCGTGGGTGGCGATTTGCTGCTTACTGTGTTTGAAACATTGCGCGAGCACAACATTGAAATACCGTTCCCTCAACGCGAAGTAAGGGTTATCAACGAACAAGGCATTGGTATTCGAAATACCACACCGTAGCTAAAGTCGCTCATGACATGAGCGCTTTCAGTCATACCTTCGCGCTGGCTAAAACCTAGCGCGAAGCGTATCCCATTGCCACTCTTGGGCAGACAGACCTAACGTCTGGACAAACTTTGCATAGTCTTCTTTGCCCATCGCTGACGCTACAGTTTTTAATTGAGATTTGGCTTTGATTGCTTTTACCTGCAGTAACTCCAATCGTTTATCGGCACTTGAATCGAAGTTTTCACTGATGATTGCATTCGCTTTATTGGTCGCTTCCCACGCTGTAATAACATAGCCCACCAGCTTTATGTAAACACCTACCATACGCTTTCGCTCAAATATGTTTTCAAACAGTGAGCCGGATAACGACTTTTGGAAACTGGCCTCTGTTTCTAAGGCAACAAATTGCTCGGCGTTCTTTAGCTCATTCAACACATTGTGTAAAAGCTTAATGTGGGCGTGCGTATTAAGTGCGTCGACGTGAAGTGCATTAATATCGTCGCTTAGCATTTCTAAATTGACCAACGTTCGTTGAAGACTAGCCATTGTGGTAATTGTCTATAGAAGCGAAAAATAAAGGTTCAGTGTATCGAATTAAAGGTGGGTTTGCGATGGTCTCGCGGGCGTTTTAATCACTTTAAGAATTCATAACACAACTTATAGAAATCAATTAAAAAGGGCGCGGAAGCGCCCTTTTAGTTTTTATGTCTATTGAAAATTAGTTGTTAAGCTAATTCGCGATAGCAGTTATACCGCATCTATTTACCCAAGCTGGCGTTTAGATCGTGACGTAAATCGAAACGGTCTAGCGTCATCACTTTGGTCCAAGCGTCGACGAAGTCTTTAACAAAACGGCTTTTCGCGTTGTCGTAGGCATAAACTTCGGCCACTGCACGCAGCTCACTGTTTGATCCAAAGACCAGGTCTACAGGCGTACCTGTATACATAACTTCACCAGTAGTTCTGTTTACACCTTCATATACCGACGGGTTATCTGTTTTTCTCCACTTAACGCCCATATCAAGAAGCGTTACGAAGAAATCGTTGTTAAGCGTGCCTACTTTGTCAGTAAATACACCGTGGCTAGTGCCACCTGTATTTGCTCCCAATGAACGCAAACCACCAAGCAAAACAGTCATTTCTGGTACTGTTAGATTAAGCTGATCGGCTTTGTCTACCAGCATGTCGGTTGGCGAACGATAGCTAGCTTCTGCGTTGTAATAGTTTCTAAACGCATCGGCTGTTGGCTCTAACAATGAAAACGAATTAACGTCTGTTTGCTCTTGGGTAGCATCAGTTCGACCAGGAACCACTGGCACAGTAACCTTGACGCCAGCATCTGCCGCTGCTTTTTCAATTGCTGCCGCGCCGCCAATCACAATGAGGTCAGCAAGCGATACTTTCTTCTTAGAAAACATGCGTGAATTGTAGTCTTCTTGCATCTCTTTAAGCTTAGAAACAACGGCTTGAACGGTTTCAGGCTCGTTGGCTTCCCAATTCATTTGCGGTTCAAGGGCAATACGAGCACCGTTCGCTCCACCGCGTAAATCAGATGCTCGGAAGCTAGATGCTGCCGCCCATGCTGTTTTCACAAGTTGCTGAACGGTTAAACCACTGTCTAAGATGTCAGCTTTAAGTTTCTTAACGTCTTTATCAGAGATCGCTTTATAGTCAGCTTTAGGCACTGGATCTTGCCAGATGAAGTTCTCTTCTGGGATATCATTACCCAAGTAACGTGCCTTAGGACCCATATCACGGTGAGTTAGCTTGAACCACGCTTTAGCAAATGCCGTTTGATACTCTTTGGGATCCGCTAAGAAGCGCTCGGCAATTTTTCGATACTCTGGATCGTACTTAAGCGCCAAGTCAGCTGTGGTCATTACAGGAGGATTTTTCTTACCTTCTACATGCGCATCTGGTACTGATTTATGAAGCGATTCATCGGTAGGGATCCACTGGATAGCGCCGGCAGGACTGCGAGTTTGCTTCCACTCAAAGCCCAATAAGTTTTGGAGATATAGGCTCGTCCATTTAGTAGGTAGCTGTGTCCAAGCACCTTCCAAACCGCTCGTTACTGTGTCTTCTGCATTGCCTTTACCGCAGTTGTTCTTCCAACCTAGTCCCTGCTCTTCTAAGCCTGCACCGCCTGGCTCAGCTTCTAAACAATCAGCAGGCTTGTGTGCGCCGTGCATTTTTCCAAATGTATGACCACCCGCTATTAGGGCAACGGTCTCTTCATCATTCATCGCCATACGGCCAAATGCAGTGCGAATATTTTTAGCAGATCCCATCGGATCAGGCACACCTTTAGGGCCTTCAGGGTTAACATAGATCAAGCCCATGTGCGTTGCCCCCAACGGACGCTGAAGCTTACCGTCGCGCTCTTCACGATCGCTCGCAAGCATTTCCACTTCTGGGCCCCAATAAACCATGTCAGGTTCCCAATCGTCGGTACGACCACCCGCAAATCCATAGGTGTCAAAGCCCATGTTTTCCATGCCTACGGTACCCGCAAGGATCATTAAGTCGCCCCAAGATAAACTTTCACCGTACTTTTGCTTAATAGGCCAAAGCAAGCGACGCGCTTTATCAAGGTTTCCGTTGTCTGGCCAGCTGTTCAGCGGATCAAAACGCATTTGACCACCGTCACCACCGCCACGACCATCTAGCGTACGATAGGTACCTGCACTGTGCCATGAAAGTCGAATGAAGAAAGGACCATAATTTCCGAAGTCTGCCGGCCACCAATCTTGAGAAGTAGTGAGTAGCTCATTAACATCTTTTTTTACTTGGTCGAGATCTAGCTTAGCGAATGCCTTTGCATAACTGAAATCATCACCTAGTGGGTTTGAGCGATTATCGTGATCTCTTAACGGAGAGAGATCGAGCTGATCAGGCCACCAAAATTGATTATTTTTCGCTTGAAAAGCTTTAGCAGTGCCCGTGCCTTTAGCACCCGCAGGCTTACTAATTTGATCGTTGGCAATAGCCCCTGTTGCACCAAGCGATAGGGCAACAAGTACTGATACTGTGGTTTTTTTAAACCTGTTTATAGTCATGGTCTTTTCCCGTCTGAGTTTGTTGTAGTTACCAAAGCGTGAGTGCGAATCACACCACTAATTTGTTAACATTTTGTTTACCTCATAAGCAGTTAAAAGATAGACAGGCTTAGAGAATATTTACAGTTGATAAAATGAATTCAACTGATTAGAAAATCCAATCAATGAAAAGTTCATTAATTTCAATACCTTAAAAACCCAGTTCACTTTATAACGTAAACGACTGTCGCTCAGTAGAACTATGTAATGCGGAAAATGAGCTAGATCTGTGAATCTCTTTCAGAGATTGGGAAATTTTTTCGCTTCTTGAAGAGTGAAACTTTTCCATACTTTCTATAAGCGGCTAAATAACCAACTAAAAAGTGTCGGTTTATGTAAAGTTTTCATCTAATTGAAATACATTCTGCAATTTCTACCATGGCACAGCAATTGATACAGAGATGATGCAATTAAAGACGCATTAACTTCAGATAAGAAGTCGATGGAATGTTAAAGAAGTAATGAGGATGAACTTATGAAAAACACACTTAAGACACTTACCGGACTTGCAGCTGTTGCCTCTATCAGTGCTATGGCTTCATTCGGTGCGCATGCTCAATCAAATCAAATTGAAGCAAAAGACAGTGGTTTTTATGTAGGTGGTAATTACGGTTACCTACGCGTTGAAGGTGAAGATGACTTTGACGATGACAAAGATGTTTGGCAAGGCCTTGTTGGATATAAATTCAATGAGTGGATTGCAATTGAAGGTGGTTACATCGATTTTGGTGATTACGGTAACGACCTTGCAGGTGCTGAAACAGACGGCTACACAGCGGCGATCAAGGGTATTCTTCCATTAACCGAGCGTTTTTCTCTCTACGCGAAAGCAGGTCAACTTTGGTCAGAAACCGAGTATAACTTTGCTGGCGTTTCACGTGATAACGATGACGAAAGCTTGTTTGTAGGCGCAGGTCTAAGCTACGCGATTACTAGTAACTTTTTAGTAAACGCCGAGTACACTGTTTATGATACAGAGCTTGATGCAGACGAAGCGTTTGATGACATCGACGACACCGATTTTGAAACCGATCTTAAGCAAGCCAGTATTGGTGTTGAGTATCGTTTCTAAGACATTTGTTGCCTCACGTTTAACAACGTGACTTAGTGAGAATGCTAAAGCCTTGGCAACACTGCCAAGGCTTTTTACTTTTTGCTACCCATCTATTTTCTGGATGAGCTGCGCCAGTTCCTCAATTTTTGACACTGTCGTTTTAACTAAGTTGTCAATTTCATTGGATGAGGACTGGGAGTTACCTGCTAACGTTCGTACTTCATCAGCCACAACAGCAAACCCTCTTCCCATTTCACCTGCTCGTGCCGCTTCTATCGCTGCATTTAGCGCTAGCAAATTAGTTTGCTCAGAAATAGAATTAATTGTGCCCACTATATTACTTATAGTCTGGCTGGTAACCAGTAGCTCTTTCATAGAATCTTGAGTATCGTTCACCGCTTGTTTTCTAGAGGTGATATTAACGGCAAAAAAGACATAACGTGTTACTTGCCCGTTGAAGTTCTTAAGTGCGCTGATTCTCGCGTCAAAGGCAAGATAACGCCCAGCCACTTGAAACTCAGTAATTTTTGAAACAAAACCAGCGCTCTCTAAAGTAGACTTGTCCTCTGCAGAAAGACTATTCATTACCTCATTTGCAAATGATTCAGAGCTCATTACCCCGTTCAATGTGTCGCGTAGTAGTTTGTTTGCCTCAACGACTTCACCATTAGGCTTCATTTCAAGAAGAACAAGTGCACTGCCTATAGCTTTTAATTTGTTAGTAAAATCTAAAGCCATTTGCTTAACACGAGTAATATCAGCCTGAACCGCGATAAAGTTAACGAGTTTTTCTTCTTTGAAAACGGGGTTTATTGATAGTGAAGTCCAGTAAGGTGTACCGTCCTTTCTATAGTTAAGAATTTCATCATAAAATGCTTCGCGGTTTTTAATTTTTTGTCGTATCACATCCACAGTACGTTTATCGGTTTCCTCACCTTGTAAAAATGATCCAGGTTTCTTGCCTTTTACTTCGTCCAGCTCCCACCCCGTCAACCGGTAAAACCCGTTATTGACGTACTCTATGAGACCATCTGCATCAGATATAATAACGGCATTGTCTGTTTCGTTGGCAACCAGCGAAAGCATACGTTGTAACTCTCGCTGCTCTACTTCTTCTGTTACATCTTTAATAAATGCTGTGTAGAGGGTTCGGTCAGCCAGCCTTACTTTAGACAAAGACAGCCTGCCCCACAGGCTTTTACCGTCTTTCCGCTCCACTTTAACTTCGCGGCTGGTTCCGACAATTTTATCTTGGCCTGTTTCTCTATTTGCGTTGACATAGTTATCATGGTTCGCTTGAATCGCCTGAGGCACTAACATCTTCACATTTTGGCCAATGACTTCATCTCTTGTATATCCCCATAGCTTCTCAGCGGATGCGTTGAACAAGGTTACGTTATTGTTTTCATCAATACACACTACAGCATCTAACGCTTGCTCTAATGTTTGCTCCACTATTTCGCGAGACTCTCGCTCTTCTGTAACGTCTCGAACGAAAGCGGTGTAGTGCTTCTTTCCTGCAACAATAACCTGAGATAAAGCAAGCTGAACCCAAATTCGCTCCCCACTTTTTGTCTCTAATTCGACTTCTCGCGAGCTGCCAACTATTTTATTAACATTTGTTTGTCGATGAGAATTAACATAATTGTCGTGATTTGCTTTGTGTTCGTGGGGAACCAATAGTTTGATATTTTTGCCTAGAACCTCGTTTGGCGTGTAGCCCCATAACTTTTGAGCGGCATCGTTGTAAAACGTAATATTGTTTTTTTCATCTATGGTAACTACAGCCAAGATTGATTGAGCAAGCGCCTGTTTCGCCGCATTTTCCTTTGAAAAAAACTTCATTTATCTAGACCTTTTCGTTAAATTTTTTAAGTTATATAGAAGATCTTTCCCTGTTTTTCCAACTGTGAATATTAAACTCGTTTTACAGTGAAAATATTACACATTGCGAACTGATACATCTTACACACGAGCTCAAAAACTCTAATTATCAATAAAAATCATTTACTTATATTTTTCGTTCTTACGTTTTATAGAGGTACAAATTCTGCAACAGAATACAAATAGTGAAAAATGAATAAATAGGAAACGTCACATGCAATCAGGAAAGAGTGTATTTCAACCCGGTCAAAACTGTTGGGTAGAGAGCAAGGCTCGTTTTTCTACACCTTTGATAGATTGCGGAAACTATTATAAAGCCTTGCACAGCTCTATCGTTAAAGCTAAGCACAGTATCTTCATTGTGGGATGGGATATAGATAGCCGCATTCGCTTGCTGAGAGGCGACGACGAAGCGAACAGTGAAGCACCGAGCGTAATAAGTGATTTACTTAAGTGGAAAGCTGAGCAAAATCCTGACATTAAAATTTACCTGCTACGTTGGGACTCATCGCTAGCCTTTTTCGCGCAGCGCGAAATGTGGGCAAAGGAAGTGTGGGAAGAAAAAACTCCAGACAATGTGCAAACCGAGCTCGATGACACGATTCCGATGGGCGGAAGTCAGCACCAAAAAATTGTGGTTATCGATGATGAACTCGTATTCTCAGGTGGAATGGATGTATCCACTAACCGCTGGGATACCCGTGACCATCCCGTAGTTTCAGAAGAGCGTGATGGGCCTGATGGGGAGTATGGTCCTCTTCATGATGTGCAAATGGTATCAAGTGGACCCGTAGTAGCCGACTTTTCAAAATTAGTTCGATGGAGGTGGCAGCGTGTTGCTGACTCTTCACCTATTGATATCCGCGAGGACGCGCGCATTGATGAAAATGCCCCGTTGCCTGATGCTTGGCCACAAGATTATCCTCCCCTTTTTGAAGACGTAGAGTGTGCACTTGCCAGAACAATTCCATTTATGGATGAGGTCGAGCCTGCTCAAGAGGTACGTCATATGCTGCTTGATCTTATCGGTGAAGCAGAGTCTGTAATCTACATTGAGAATCAATTTACAACGCGTCAGGAGATCGCTGAAGCGCTGAATAAGCAGCTCAAACTGAAACCTAATCTTTCGGTCATTATCGTAAGTTCCTACGAGCCAAAAGGTAAGTTTGAGTGCGAAGCATTTTGGGCAAGCCGCATAGAATTCAAGGAAATTTTAGAAAAAGGGATTGACCCTAAGCGAGTAAAACTGACTTATTCTTCAATTGAAGACATGCAAGGCCGCAAGGCATACAAGCGCATCCACTCCAAAGTGATGACCATCGATAACAAATACCTTGTTATCGGGTCATCAAACTTGAGTAATCGCTCAATGACGCTAGACACCGAAATCGACACGGTGCTGTTTGGTAACACAAAAGACAATCAGGCGTGTATTGAGCAAGTGAGAAACGACTTACTCGCAGAGCACACGGGGCGTGATATTGATGCAATGCCGGCGTTATTCAACAATGAATATCCGGTTGAAGCATTAATGCAGGATCAGATAGCACACGGCTACGTACTTACCGAAGTTCGCGATGAGGTGTTTACCGAACAATCCGTTAAGAATGTGTTCAGAGCGTTATCTGACCCTGAAGAACCCCTTATTTCGGTGCCAACCTTTGATGGAGCTGCTATGCCTGCACGCAACCCAAGACGTCGCAGTATTATGATTTTGATTGGTCTTGCCATCATTGCTGTTCTTGGCGGGCTTATGTTTTGGGCTAGCCAGTCCATACCATGGTTAAGTTCCGACAGCATTAACGCCTTTCTAGAGAAAAGTCGTGGTACGTACTTTGCTCTGCCTACCGTGTTGCTGGTCTATGTGGTCGGCGGCGTTTTATTCTTCCCGGTCACTGTACTGTCACTTGCTGTGGCTGCTATTTTTGGCCCTATATGGGGGCCCATCTACGGCATCATGGGAGCACTAATGAGCTCTGCAATTATGTTTGGAATAGGCAAGCTATCAGGCAACGCGGGGCTTAGAAAAATTGGTGGTCCAAAGGTAGCTGCCGTTGATGAAAAACTAAAGCGTAGCGGTATCGTTGGCGTCGCGGCCATTCGAATGTTGCCTGTAGCGCCCTTTAGTTTGGTGAATTTGGTAGCGGGTATCTCATCTATTGGCATTTTCCAGTTTTTAGTAGGGACATTTTTAGGCATGTTCCCGCCCATGATTGCGAAAGGGCTTGTGGGTGATTCGATAGCACAAATTTGGCAAAACCCTTCTGTGGAAACCATTAGCTATTTAGTTGGCGGTATCGTTTTATGGGGCCTTATGATTTGGGGCTCGCAAAAATTTGCCCGATACTACCAAGCTCGAAAGGAGTCGGGTAATCAAGATACTGCCGGTGATAATAGTGACAAAGATGAGGTAGAGAAATGTGCCGCATAGTGACATACAACATTCACAGCGGAATAGGTAGAGACAAAAAGCACGATTACAAACGCATAGGGCAATTTTTGGCAAACAGTGGCGCCGACGTGGTGCTGCTGCAAGAAATGGATACTCGTCCCTCTGAGCGAAATACAGCACAGGACGTTAAAGATATCTGCGCTGAAAACACGTTTAAGCTCATTCCATCACCAGCCATTAGGGAATCTGATGGCTGGTACGGCAACGCCATTCTAACTCGCTTTGACGTATTAGCGCACGATACACTGGATGTCAGCCAAAACGGGCGACAGCCTAGAAATGTTCAGATTGTAGAGCTCAAGACAGAAAAGACCCCCCTTACGGTGGTGAATACCCATAAGGGGCTTAAGAAGCTAGAACGTCGCTCACAGTTTTCTTTGCTTCATGAGCACCTTTCTTCAAGAATGAAAGAGAAGCAAATCCCTCTAGTTCTAGCCGGTGATTTCAATGAGTGGCAGTTTTTCTCAAAAGCGTTTAAAGCACTTAACGATTTACTATTACAGCAAAAAGTGGGGGCAACATTTCCAAGCCACTTTCCTGTATTTGCACTTGATAGAGTATGGGTGTCTGACGACATCAAGGTAAAAGCGTGCAGAAAATTAAAAAATGCGAAAACTCGAATCTTGTCAGATCATTTACCTGTGCTTGTTGATATTGAACTGCCCCAGAACGACTAACCCAGTGATCTTTTGCACTTAACGGGTTGCATTATTCTCGTCGTACGCGAGATTTAGCCTCATCTTGTGTTGGCACAGAGCTACGCAGGTTGCGCTATGAACGATGAAGCGGCAAATTCTAACGTACCGCACCAGTGCTTCAGTGCGTTTTCTTGAGCCACTACTTTTCTGAGAATATCAATGATCGGACTGCTATCTAGCAGCGTCTTGGCACTTTTGTTTGTCGCAGCGAGTACAGTACGCTGCATTTCTGGCTGTGTTATTTTCAGTGATGAAACTAGGCCAGACTCCTTTAAATGAAAAATAGCTGATGTAGGAAGGATCATCACGCCTTCTCCCTGCATAACTTGCCTAAGGCCAGTCATGAGTTGTCCAGAATAAGCCAAATCGTGCTGCAAACTAACGCCCGTTGCTTTTTCATAGTCAGCAATTAGTTGACCCAATGCATCTTTGTTACCCGGTGATAGCAAAGGTAATTCACTGATTTCCCAGAAACGGATCGTCGTTCTATCTCGAAGCTTGGCGTATTGTTCACACGATGAGGAAGCAGAAAAAACCAAATGAAGATCTTCTTGAATTAGCGGTGTGACTCGCATGAATTTAGGGTCGACAGCTTGCTGATAAGTAAGCGCAACATCCACCTGCTTTGACTCAAGCCAATCATTAATGGTGTAAGACGGTCCAGTGCTGATTTCGACTTTGAGCTCTTTATGGTTCGCCGTTATCTCCGTGAGCAGCGGTAAAGAAAGCACATTGCCGATTGACGGTAGCATTCCTATTTTTACTACCTTCTTTTGTCCAGTTTGAAAGGCTTCCAATGCGGCCTTAACGTTGTCTATTTCGGTTAGCAGCTTTAATGCATGTTTATAAAAAATTTCGCCCGCCGATGTTAGGTTTACTCCCGAAAAACTTCTTTCAAGCAGCGTCGCTTTCATCTCTCTTTCTAAACTTGCCAACTGCTGACTAATGGCGGGTTGAGCGATATCCAATGCTCTTGCCGCCGCAGCAATACTACCCTTACGCACAGTCATAACAAAATAATGCAGCTGTTTTGAATGCACTTGCCCTCCTTACAAAGGTGGTGAGTTCTAGAACGGGAACGGTTTAATGAAGACGGCAGCAACGAATATGCCATTCCATTAAGTTATATGAAGCAAAATTGTAAAAATGGGCTAAAAGCAGTGGGGCATGAAAATCTTGTCTCCCCCCATACTTAAGTCTAATAGCATTAAATTAGCGCCCTGTGAGACGGCTCAATATTTTTCTTATACCCCTGAATAATCTTCTTTCTTCCTGCAAAGCCAAAGAGTTTTTAGCCTTGTTCTTGTACACGAGTGGCTAGACAACAATAACAAGATGCTTCTCGCATCAAAGTAGTGCTCGTGCGTGCCTAAAAAGAGTGCAGATTTTAATAATCCACACCCACAAAACTAAGTAGCAATAAGCACGATTGGGAACACAAATGAAACAGAAAAAGCTCCACACTGCAGTACGTTACGCACTTACCGGATTAACACTTTTCACTACTTCATTGCTTGTACAGGCGCAAGAAGTGACTGAAGAAACCACAGAAGCCAAAGACCTAGAACGCATTGCCGTTGTTGGTGCCCGCGGTGCACCGCGTTCAGTAACCAGCTCTCCTGTACCGGTTGATGTACTCACCGCCGAAGACGTTGAAGCCGTTGCGTTTACCGATATGAACAATGTCCTTATGACACTCGTTCCCTCTTATTCCGTAGGCCGTCAACCCATTTCCGACGGCGGAACGTTTATCCGTCCAGCAACGCTTCGAGGTATGCCCACCGACAAAACGCTTGTTTTGGTTAACTCTAAACGTCGTCACAGGGCCGCGCTTGTTTCAATTGGCGGTTCTGGCACACAGGGGCCAGACATCGCAACAATTCCAACCGCAGCAATTCAAAGTGTTGAAGTGTTGCGCGACGGTGCAGCTGCGCAATATGGCTCAGATGCCATTGCAGGTGTTATCAACTTTCAATTAAAAAATAACACCGAAGGCGGCTCGTTCACTGCCGACTACGGCAGCTACTACGAAGGAGATGGCGATCAAATTACCGTTACTGGGAATAAAGGTTTCGCGTTAGGCGACGATGGCTTTTTCAGTATTTCAGCCGAATATTCTGACAGCGAAGCCACCTTTCGCGGTGAGCAATATTGTGAGCCATGGTTCTGTGTGGATGACCAGTCAGATCAATACATCGCTGATGCTACGGCCATGGCCAACAGCGTTCATGGTTCAGACGTAGTCCAACCATGGGGGCAACCAAATACAAGCGGGACGCGTGTTTTCTTTAACGCCGGTTACGCACTATCCAGTGAACTTGAACTCTACGCATTCGGTAACTATTCAGAAAGTGAAGGTGACGGTTCATTCTATTATCGCTATCCAGGCAATGGCACCATTGAAGACATTCGACTTGAGGACGGTTCAATCTGGAACCCGCTAGAGTTCTTCCCTGGTGGCTTCACGCCTCGTTTCTTCGGTGATGTGACTGACTACTCATTTGTTGGTGGTGTTAAGGGCATGTCGGGCGACCTTACTTATGATATCAGTGGTCGTTACGGCAATAATGAAATCTCTTACACACTAGCCAATACCATTAACCCGTCACTGGGTAACGAGTCACCTACTTCATTTAAGCCGGGTGACTTAACCAACGAAGAAACACAGATTCAAGCTGACTTCACCTATGACTTGAACCAGTATGTTCTTGCCTTCGGTGCAAGTTACTTAGACGAGTCATACGAAATATCTGAAGGCGAGCTAAGTTCCTATTTTGCAGGCTCTTACGCCACATCCGACCCTTGGGAGTTTTGTAACGACGACTACACTACTACGGCACTGGGCGCTGCTGTCATTGCTAACGGTTCAACTCTGAATTGTGCCAACTACACCAGTGCTGACAGTAACGACGATGGGGTTGAAGATGATGGATTCGCTGGAGTAGACGCCGTTTATACTGTTGTAGGCGTTGGCTCCAACGGCTTCCCTGGCTATTCACCAGACTATTCGGGCTCATACGAGCGTGACTCATATGCGGTATACACGGATATCTCTGGTGACATTACAGACGAGTTGTTTGCTCAGGCTGCGCTGCGTTATGAAGACTATTCTGACTTTGGCTCAGAAGTAGTATACAAAGTAGCAGGGTTCTATCAGTTTAGTGATGAAGTAGGCTTTAGGTCGTCTTTTGGCACTGGCTTTAGAGCCCCTACTCCAGGTCAGCAAGGCACCACCAACGTATCTACACGTCTGCCCGATGGCTTCCCAGTAGCAACAGGTCTGTTCCCTGCTGGCGGCGAGGTAGCACAAGCGCTTGGTGCCAACGAGCTTTCACCTGAAAAGTCGACCAACTTTACGCTGGGTATGACTGCGAACTATGGTGATTTAACGCTCACTGTTGATTACTACAACATCAAGCTTGAAGACCGCCTTTACTCTGTGTCTACCCGAGATGTTTCCACCACTGTCGTTACCGACCCTCAAGCAGACGGTTATGACGCATACCAAAACTATCTAGCCCTAGCAGGTGCCAATGTTTCTGGCGCTGAGTCCATTGGTGGTGTGTTCTTCTTCCAAAATGCTTTCGATACCGTAACCGAGGGTGTGGACGTTGTTGTTACTTACAAGATGGAATCGAAGTATGGCGCAACCGTGCTAACCGGCTCTGTAAATTACAACAAAACAGAGTTCGATTCTGATCCGAGTGAATACTTGAACGCTGAGGATCAGTTCGACTTTGAAAATGGCCGTCCCGAAATGCGTGGTGTCTTCTCAGTTACCCATAGTTACGACGTGTGGTCTGCCGTTGCGCGTCTTAGCTATTTTGGCGAATACGAAAATGCGGGAAGCGATGACGGGGTAAACGCCACAAATATTCAAACCTTCGGTGACGAATATATGTTCGATATAGAGGGCTCCTACCTTATTAACGAAAACCTCACCCTGTCAGTGGGGGTAAGAAATCTCTTCGACAATTACCCAGATGTGAGTACTAACGGCGACGCCTGTTGCGGTGAAGTCTATGACTCTGCCTCGGTGGTTGATTGGCAGGGAGGATATTACTACACCCGACTTGCAGCCCGTTTTTAACTGGCTCCTTGCAAACACCGACATAAGTCGGTGTTTGTGTATGTAGTTAACTGTATATAAGAAAAACTTAAAAGGTCATTCATGTTTAAAGCTGTTTCATGCGGAGTAAAAAGCAAATGGAAATAGAGCTACTGTGGTTTGTAGTTACTTTGTGTATAACTGGTGCCATTGCAGGTATCACGGCAGGTCTGTTTGGTAATGGCGGGGGGTTTGTTGTCGTGCCTGCTCTTCTCGCTGTTTTTCCGTTTTTTACTCCTCCATCAGAAGCCCTCGTTAAGGTAGCCATCGGAACATCATTGGCATCCATTGTGGTATCAAGCGCTCGGTCAGTGATGGCGCATCGCGCTAAAGGTGCGGTGGATTTTGACATTCTTCGCTCGTGGAGTATTTGGCTTATTCTTGGCGTTGGTGGCGGGCTGCTCATCGCAAACAACTCCAGCGCCAATGGTTTAACGGTCGTGTTCGCCGCTGGTGTTCTACTTTACTCCGTATACTTCCTTTTCCCTGAGTTCGTTGTAAGACCCGGGCTTGTTTTCGATATGCCTAAAGGCATAGGCAAAGCGGTTTTGGCGTTTGTTCTGGGTGGTTTCTCTGCTCTGCTTGGCATAGGTGGTGGCACGCCAACCGTAATCACGATGGTGATGTGCCAGCGCACCATTCAACAGGCTGTCGCGACCGCCGCAGGCGTCGGTTTTCTTATCGGGCTTCCTGGTGCCATTGGCTTTTTGTTTATGAAGCACCCTGAAACCGCCTCGTTGCCGGTAGGCACTATTGGCTACATCAATATACCTGCGCTTATTGCTATCAGTATTGGGGCAATCTTTACCGCTCCAATCGGAGCCAAAATGGCGCACAACTTCAGTGAAAAGAAGCTAAAGCGCTTATTTGGCATCTATCTCGTCATTGTTTCTAGCGCAATGTTCTATAAAGCCATTTAAAAGAAGAAGGAGACAACCCGTGAATTATAACCGTTCAAGACGCTTGTTTATTGGTGGCACAGTTGCAGCGTCAGCAATAGGTGCGAGTGGCATAAGTCACCTTGTGAGCGCCCAATCTGTTAGCGCAAGCGCTTCCCCATCGCCTGTTATGTATGGACCAAAGCCTGGGGTTGCAAAGCTCAATGCCAATGAAAACCCGTTTGGGCCGAGCCCGAAAGCGCTAGACGCTATCGCAAAAGCATCGGCGGAAGGTGGAGCCTACTATGCTTATCCTGCCGCTATGACACTATTGGATATGATTGCCGAGCGCTATGGCATTACTCGAAAGCACATTTCTTTGAGCGCAGGTTCAAGCCCTATTCTTTCCTACGCCGCCCTTGCGGCCAGCAAGAATGGAAAAATTCTGGGCCCGGACCTTTTTTGGGACACCACGTCTAAAGCACCTGAAAAACAAGGTGCGCCAGAAATAGTGAGAGTTGCTAATACGGCAGAGCTTGATATTGATCTTGATGCAATGTACGCCGCAATAGACGACTCTATTGGTATGGTGCACATTTGTAACCCGAACAATCCAACGGGAAAAGTGCTCGATCCGAATAAGCTTCGCGAATTCTGCATAAAAGCATCTAAAAAAACACTGGTGTTGGTCGACGAGGCATATAACGAGCTTATCGATGAGCCTCCTAAGCATTCAATGATTCCGCTCGTTAAAGCTGGTCATAATGTCATTGTAGCGAGAACTTTCTCAAAGATTTATGGCTTAGCAGGTATGCGCGTGGGCTATTTAATCGCATCAGAGGAAAACACTGAGTGGATCAATCGCTATGGCATGGGCGGCTATACATTGAATCAAGCAGGCCTTGCCGCGGCTATCGCCAGCTACAATGACGATGCCTTTTTAACTTTCTCTAAAGAGAAAATTTATGAAGGTAAATCTATGGTTATGGACGCAGTAAAAGCAAATGGATTGACAGCGCTACCTTCAAGTACTAACTTTATTTTTGTTAATTTAGGTGACGGCAACGCAGAGTACTTCCGCCAAGCCATGGCTGAACAGGACGTGCTGATTAGAGGAATCTACCGTACGTACGACAACTGGTCTCGCGTAAGTATGGGAAAAATTGGCGATGTAAAACGCTATGTTGATGCCATGCCCAGTGCACTTGAAAAAATGTACGCTATGCAAAATACTTAGCTGCAAGGGTGTGCATTGTCGGCCGATGCACACCTCGCTACTTATAAACTTAAATTTTCTGCGACTTCCTCGTTTACTCTCCTAGTCATTTTCAACTAAAAGTCTAATACGCATAAAAGTCACTTCTGTCATATACTCATTTTAAAGCGCCACTGCTCAAAGAATACGCTGATTGGAAAATTTTTACGGTATTGTTGCAGTAACGCTAAAGTTGCACATACTTTACTAAAAAGGCATCGCATTAAATGCCGCTCTAGGAGGCTGTAAATGTCAATTTCTGTATTAGTAGCTGATGATTCTAAGTTGTCGAGGCGTAGTGTGATTCGCTCACTTCCGCAAGATTTAGAGTATGACATCACCGAAGCAACAAACGGGCAAGAAGCCATAAATGCGCTGTCAGAAAGTGAATTTGCATTGGTACTTTTAGACCTAACCATGCCAGAAGTTGACGGCGTTGGTGTGTTGGAATTCTTGCACCAAAGGCCCGACGCCCCAAATGTAATTGTGATTAGCGCTGACTTTCAGCCAGAAAAACAGAAAATTGTCATGTCTCTGGGGGCAAAGCGCTTTTTACGCAAACCGCTTGATAAAGAAGAATTAGCAATGTCGTTGTTTGAGTTGGGGTATCTATGAGCATTGTACTACCACTAGACGAAGAGCAAAGAGATGCCCTTCAAGAACTCCTAAATATTTCCATGGGGCAAGCGGCTAACTCTCTTGCGCAGTTAATTGAAACCAAAATTGATATTTCTATCCCAAAAATCTCAGCGGTTACTCCCACCCAGCTTTACAGTCTCTTATTTGAAACCGAAGACGCTTTCTATACCCGTCAGTCTTTTTTAGGCGACGTACACGGCGAAGTGATGTCTGTGCTATCTCAAGCTGGATTGAGTGAGGTCGCAACGTTAATGGATTACGATGAACCATTAAGCAAAGAAGACATTCAAGAGATTATCTTGGAGCTTTGTAACATTTTGGCAGGTGCGTGTTTGGCTGGTCTTTCCGACCAGTTGGAGCTTACCACTAACTTGAACATGCCCACGTTATTCTTGCCCGATAAAGCGAACTTCGATGAGTTGCAATGGCAGCACAGCTTAGTGATGGAAGTGCAGTTTATTATCGCGATCTCGTCGTTTAGCATGCGCGTTGTTTTCTGCTTAGACGATGAATCTCTTGCACGCATGAAAGACACATTGGATGAGTTACTCGCATAATGTTTGAACAACTGGTAGGTAAATTACCTGTCGGAATTGGTATAGTCGATGAGAGCTTTAAGGTTGTTTATCTAAACGACTTCTTTTTAGATCGACTTCCTCACAATATGCGCGACTGCTATAAAGAAACGCCAGTTGTTGAGTTATTTCAAGGACAAGGTAAGTTTCTAAAACGTAGACTAAAGTCAGTTTTTGTACTGCAGCATCCTAGCTTTAGCTATTGGGAACAACGCCCCCACATCTTTCCGTTTAAGAGCTCTCGCCCTATAACGGGTGAAGAAACACAGATGTATCAAAACATGGAAATCTTGCCCATTAAAGACAAAAACACAGGGCAAAAATTGGCGTGTATTTTTCTGCAAGATGTGACCGCCCAAGCTAGCTATTTTAGAGCCCAGCAAAAGCTTTCAGAAGCGCTGAAAAAAGAACACGAAGCGCAAAAAAAGTTAATTCGCAAACTCGATACCGCACAAAGCCAGCTTATTCAAGCAGAGAAAATGGCTTCTACTGGTCAGCTCGCGGCGGGGATAGCCCACGAAATTAATAACCCTATTGGTTTTGTGAGCGCTAACCTCAATACACTTGAGCAATACGCAACTCACCTTATTGCGATTTGTGATGGCGTTAAGGGGCAACTCGAACACTTCACCGACGAACTTAAAGAGCAGATTGACGCACTGTTTGAGTCTAATCACTACGACTTGTTAAAGGACGATATTACTGAGCTAATTGCCGAATCGACAGATGGTCTTACCCGCGTAAAAGACATCGTCGAAAACCTTAAGAACTTTTCGCTGGAGACTACCGAAGGCGTGCAGATAGTAGATATCTGCGCCGTGTGTCACCAGCTGATCACGCTTATTTCCGCCCAGTACAGCACGCCCCAATATAAATTTGAATGTGAATTAGAGAAAGTGGAGGTAATGGGAAACCCTGGGCCGCTGAAACAGGCGCTAATGAACGTCATGATAAATGCAGCGCAGGCCATAGAAGATAGGGGCTTCATTAAACTTACTGTGCTCGATTCACCTACGCTGGTGACCATCAAAATACTGGACTCAGGTTGCGGTATTCCTACAAGACATCTAAAGCGAGTCTTTGAACCCTTCTTTACTACAAAGCCCGAAGGGCAAGGCCAAGGGCTGGGCCTTTCTGTGGCTTACACCGCCATTGAGCAACATCAAGGTAAAATATCTATTAGCAGCAAAGAGGCAAAAGGAACCGTGGTAGAGATCACCATTCCGAAACAGCCTGCAGCACAGCCCCCGTCCAGTGAAGATAATGAAGAGAATAAAGAAAACGAAACGGAAAACTCTCAAACGGCCTAGAAAACAGATAGCCCAGTACAGAGTCAAACGTTGTTAATCCTCACTCTGTTTGTATGTCCTCTGACTGAACTAACAAGCAAGCTTTTTTACTTCACAGGCTTTAAATGTATACACACCCTTGCTGTTTAACGTCCGCGAAATGGCTCCTTCATTAAGCAAGTAATTAAGGTGAGACAAACACTCTGCTACTGCAAACACCATGTTGCGACTAGAGAGCTTGCGCTTAAACATAACCGGTAATAGCTCTACGACCGTTTGAGGTTGCTCGCAAGCATTTAACAGTGCTTTTAGGTGCTCGTGATGATGAGCAATAAGCGAATCTACTCGCTCATGCAGGCCGATAAAGGGTAGCTTGTGAGCAGGTAATACTGTCGCATCTTTGGGCAAATTCTTGAATTGCGGCAGCGTAGAAAGGTAGTCGTCTAAGGTGTTGGCATCAGGCTCTGTTGAGTAGGCGCCAATGTTTGGCGTGATAATCGGCAAAATATGATCGCCTGATATGAGAATATTTTTTTGCTTATTGTAAAGGCACGCATGCTCAGGAGAGTGGCCGCGGCCAATGATGATCTGCCATTCGTTACCGCCAAGCGACAGCGTCATACCATGCTTTAGACGTGTGTAGCTAATAGGTAGTGGTGAAACGACGCTGCTGTAGCCGTTGCCTTCACCAGAAGTAAGCTTTGCGATCATGGATTCGTCTAAACCTGCTCGTTGGTAGTATTGCACATCCCGGTCATTCATTGCGCCATTTCTTCCTGCCGCAAACGCTCTGGCAGTAAAGTACTCAGTTTGAGACATATAAAAGGGGACGT